>Ga0180302_10000106_pt1 | contig 32077 bp, 39 predicted proteins | sample GuaBasSediGuay17_FD_121794 | JGI IMG/M metagenome (GOLD analysis project Ga0180302, IMG submission 121794) | Subseafloor sediment microbial communities from Guaymas Basin, Gulf of California, Mexico - Guay17, Core 4571-4, 12-15 cm | ecosystem: Environmental > Aquatic > Marine > Hydrothermal... | reverse complement strand
TTGGGATTAGTAAGCTACAAAGAGAAGTTGATAAGAGAGCTAGAAGAGTTAAAGGAAAAGCTTAGCAAGAAGAAGGAAGTTGCTAACGAGATAGAGAAACAGATCAAAGAATTAGAGTACGATGAACGAGAATATCAAACGCTCAAGAATGAAATAGAGGTAGTAGAGACGAGGAAAAGCGAGCTCATATCAACCATATCTAAGTTGAAAGAGAGACAAGACTTACTGACAGCGAGGTTACAGAGCTTAGAAAAGCGGTTAGAGGAAATTAAGGCTGTTGAGCTAGAGTTAAACAAAGTCGTAAGGTTCTTAAACGTTCTAGAAAGGATTAGGAAGCTCTACAGTAAAGACGGGCTACAGAGGAGAATAAGGGCTGTAGCTAGACCGCTGATAGAGAGTTATACTAGAAGCCTATTCCTGATGTTTGGACTAGACTACGATGACTTGAAGATAAACGAAGACTACGAAGTCACTTTAATTGGGGCTGGAGGAGAACAGAGCATAGATTCAATAAGCGGAGGAGAGAGGACAGCATTGGCATTAGCATTAAGACTTAGCTTAGCGAGAGCTCTCACAGGTAGTACTTTAGAGTTTATGATGTTAGACGAACCTACAGTTAACATGGATGAGAGTAGGAGGAGAGAGTTGATAAGGATGTTAAAGAGAATCTCTGAAGGGGAAGGAGTCATACCCCAACTCATAATCGTCACACATGACCATGAAATAGAGGAAGCGGCAGACTCAGTATACCTAGTTAAGAAGGAGGATGGCATATCAAAGGTATACATTCAAGGAGAACTTGACTAGTAAAGCGCTATTTTAGCTTTACCTAAATCGAAGTTCACATCAAGTTCTTCTATAACTTCAGCGATAAGAGGCAACTTCTTAATCACATCTTCTACCTCCACACTCCCTTTCGCTGGACAGGCGTCATCTACAGTTATTATCCCGAGGTCAAGGACTATTACTAAGGGATATATCTTACAGCCTATAGGTCTATGTTCGTATATCTTACACGATGTAGTTGCAATGTCAAAGAAGTAACAGTGACCATTGATGTTCTTTAACCTATAAAAACCGTCACTGGACTTAATTACGAACTCCTCAAGAGCGTATCCTAACCTCTCTATCCTAGCAATATCGCTTGGAGTAAGAACCATTTCTGTGTTTAAACAACACCTGCCACACTTTAAACACTTAAACACGTGTGATTACCTAGGTAGCTATTAATATAAGTCATTCCTCTTACAATTCATGTGAGAACATGTCCCAGTACTTTTTCAAGGGTCCTGGGCCTAAGTTTAAAGGGCTAGTGTGGATCGCCACGCCTAACAATACAGAGTTAAAGTATATGAAGTATGGGAGAATTAGGCTGAGTTCAAACGAGAGTTTAAACTTACAAACAGGTAGCGAGGAATTTGTGTTCTTGACTATAAGCGGCGAGTCTAAGATCTCTGCAAACTCTAAATCCTTCAAGTTGAGGAAGCACTGTGCTCTTTACGTTCCAAGAGATACAGAGACCAACGTACTGGCGTTAACTGACGTAGACATAGCCGTTTTCTCAGCCCCAGCTGAGAAAAGGTACACTACTTATTTCGCCAATATAGACGAAATATTAGGTAGAAGTGATAAGCATAAAGTGGTCGGAAAAGAGCCAGCTAGAAGAGAAGTGATAACATTAATAGGAGAGGATGTAAGCGCTGATAGACTTCTAGTTGGAGTGACCTGGACTATGAAAGGAAATTGGTCCAGCTGGCCTCCACATAGACATGGAGATATTCTGGAAGAAGTTTACGTGTTTTACGATATGCCGAAGTCAGCCTTCGGTATTCAGCTAGTTTATGATGATTTTGACGATATTAAGTACATCGGAATAGTGAGGAATGGTGATGCAGTAGTCATACCTAGAGGATATCACCCTAACGTCGCGGCTCCAGGATTTGTGCTTAAGTATATTTGGGCTATGTGTGCACTTAGGCCAAGAGTTGACAGAGTATATGGTAAAGTAAAAGTTCAAGAAGGATATGGGTGAGGTAATAGTCGTGTACTCGAACAGCGCTTACACTAACATGAACTTAAGAGTAATTAAGGAACCTAGGGGCCTATAATGAGAGCTCTCGTCACAGGTGGCGCTGGCTTCATAGGTAGTCACCTAGTAGACGCTTTAATGGAAGAACAACACTATGTCATGGTGTTAGACAACTTATCCTCTGGCAAGCTTAATAACGTAGAGAAATGGCTTAACTCTAAGAACTTTAAATTCTTCAAAGTAGACTTGAAGCGCTTTGATGAAGTCATGAAAGTTATACGTGAAGAAGAGGTGGACGTGATATTTCACTTAGCGGCGAATCCCAGCGTGAGGATAGGAGAACGTGCTCCCAAAGAACTATTTGACGATAATGTTGTGGCTACTTATAACGTTCTCGAGCTAGCTAGGTTAAAAGACGTAAAGGTGGTGGTCTTCACATCTTCTTCCACTGTTTATGGCGACGCTAAAGTCATTCCAACTAACGAGGAACACGTCTTAGAACCTATCTCTATATACGGAGCCACTAAAGTCTCTGGCGAAGCGTTATTGTCAGCTTATGCGCATACCTTTGGTTTAAAGGGGTTATCTTTAAGGCTAGCTAATATAGTAGGTTCAAGATGCCATCACGGTGTGATTTACGACTTCATAATCAAGCTCATGAAGAATCCGAGAGAATTAGAGATTCTAGGAGATGGGAATCAAAAGAAGAGTTATCTTCATATTAGCGATTGTATAAATGCTATCCTAATGACTACTAATGTACATTTGAGGAGTAGCAAGGTGTATGATGTCTTCAATATAGGAAATGATGACTGGATTACTGTAAAAGAGATAGCTAATATAATATCCAATGTTATGGGACTTGAAAGAGTCGTTTACAGGTTTACTGGTGGTGTTGAGGGGGGGAGAGGTTGGAGAGGAGACGTTAAGTTCATGTTATTATCCATAGAAAAACTTAAACAATTAGGTTGGAGACCTAAACTTTCAAGCAAAGAGGCTGTCGAACTGGCTACTATGGAGTTGATTAAGGAGATACGAGGTCAACGAGAATGTTAAAGGCTGACCTTCATGTACACACTTCTTTGTCTGATGGAGATGATCTTAAAAGAGTGTTGAGCTATGCCAAGATCAAAAGACTTGACATTCTGGCCATAACAGACCACAACACACTGAGAAGTATAAAAGTGGCTAAGCTCATAAAGGATCCTCTAATAATACCAGGAATAGAATTAAATTACAACTTTGCCCACATACTTATCTTAGGAATCGATGAGAATTTCAAAGTTAAATTAAACTTCTATGAAGTGGTCGATACTTGTAAAGACAATGGTTACATTACTATATTAGCACATCCAGCAATTTTTATGGTTTCAACTAAAGACTATGTTAAAAAGAATCATAGTAAGATTAGACTATTAAACGCCGTAGAGACATACAATTCCATGTACCCTTATTTTAACCTCATGAGGACTTTATCAGAAAAGTTAGCTAATACTTTTAAACTAGCTAAAGTAGGAGGAAGTGACGCCCATAAGGCTGAACATGTGGGTAATTGTTATACACTACTCGATTCAGAAAAGAACACTGATGAAATTCTTCAAGCAATAATTAAAAGAAGAACATGGGTCTACGGTCATCCCTCTCCACTAATTAGCAGGCTAAAGTTGTCGATTAAGGCTATGAGACATTTTTATCCTAGTCCATTAAGATGATGACTATGACTCTCTATGAATTCCTTTTAATGCCCTCCACAGGAATAAGTTTATCTAGCTCTAGTCTAAGAGACTCAATAGTGAACATGTACTCCTTGACTATTAGCAAAAGCACGACTATAATAGGTCTTGGAATTTACTTAGAGAACCTTGGAATACTAATAGTGACCGACCTACATTTAGGATATGAAGAAGTGCTAGCGGAACAAGGAGTACATTTGCCTAGAAGTCAATACTATAAAATTAAGAACATGTTAAATAAATTGATAGACCATTTAAGCCCTGAGACAATAGTGTTACTAGGCGATGTGAAGCATGAATTCGGCGAAGCTACGAGACAGGAGTGGGTTGAGGTCATAGACTTAATGAAATTCTTGAAAAGCGCGACGAGGGAAGTTTACGTTGTAAGGGGGAACCATGATAACTTTTTAATTCCTATTCTAAGACGTGAGCGAGTTCCATTGCTTGAACCTGGAATGGAGTTAGGTGATTTCTTCTTAATTCATGGTCACAAACGAGTAGAACTAAGCGAAGTCTCAGCGAAAAGACTGATCATGGGACATGAACACCCAGCTGTAGCAATTAGAGATGACTTAGGAGTGAAGCACAAGTTCAAGTGCTTCTTGAAAGGAGACTTTAAAGGAAGAGAGCTAATCGTGTTACCAGCCCTATCTCCACTAATGCCAGGATCTGAGGTTAACCTTCTACCAACAGGTAAACTCTTATCACCTATACTTAGAGAATCAATGTTAGAGAATTTCAGAGTTTTCATATCAGATCCTGAAATAGGAATATATGATTTTGGCGAGTTAAAATATCTCAGTAGTTTGTAGTCACGCCTGCTTTTCTTCCTCAGCCTTCTTAGCTTCTTTCTCTTCTTTCTCGATCTCCTTTAGCTCTTTCTCTATTTCTTTTTCTATTTCCTCAATTGACGGTGGCGGTGGCGTTGTAGCTAATGTGTAACCAATCCAAGCTAATATTCCCAAAACTCCCCCAACAGCTATCGCGCCAGTCAGTCTTAGGACTAAGTCCTGTATTTCTGGAGCAGCTAAGAATATCAAGTAGAGGTACACTAATATTCCCAGTATCGAACTCATCATTATTACTACTCCTATCGCTTGATCTTTAGACACTCTACCACCCTTTAGATTATGGTAACCTTTTACTTTTTACATCTATAAGTTTTATCACTATCAACTGATACTATTAAGTTAAGGGAAAAGCGTATCAGTCTAGAAGCTTGTGCTGAACTAATTAAGATCAACATATTGGACGAGGTGGCTCTATAGGGACAACTTTTGAGACAAACAATATGTTAAAATGAACTTCAACTCTTACACAAAAGTTAAAGGTTATATAGTATGTCGAATAAAAGCAATAACAAAGTCTCAACTCTTGCCTATTAAGGGTGCCATTATGCATAGTATCAATGTCAAAGCAACAGTCCTTTGTGGGGGTCTAGGGAAAAGGCTGAGACCATTAACATACTATTTCCAGAAAACTATGATACCAGTAGGAAAGAGACAAAAACCCCTCTTAGAGTACATAGTTAGGTTGTTGAAGAGTCATAGCTTTAAGGACATAATCCTACTCGTGGGTTATAAAGCGGAGCAAGTGAAGAACTACTTTGAGGACGGAGGTAGATTTGGAGTTAAGATAACATATGTTCACGATGATCCTGCGTATAAAGGGACAGCTGGCGCTTTGTATAATGCGTATAGAAAGGGTTACTTAGACGTCGACGCTGTCTTGGTTTACTACGGCGACATACTGTCAAATATAAACCTGAGTGAAATGCTAGAGTATCATTTAAACGCTAACGCAATAGCCACTTTAGCCCTTTCAATGGGATATAGAGTCCGAGTCGGAGTCGCTTACATATGTTCAGACGGCAGTATAAAGAAGTTCGAAGAGAAACCAGAAATAGAATTACCCGTTAGCATAGGCATACTAATCTTGAATAAAGAAGCGTTATCTTATCTAGAAGAGCTTGTGAAAACTTACGAAAAGCCTGACATAATGTCCCATTTAATTCCACGGCTAATAGAAGACAGTAAACGAGTCATGGGATACTTAACTAACGCGTTCTGGTATGACTTAGGAAGTACGGAGCGCTACGAGAAGCTTGAAGAGATGGGAGACGTAGTTGAGAAAGAGTTAAGCAAAATACTAAGTTAATTCACGAACCCTCCACATCCCCGAAAACCGTCTAGCATCTAAATCTAAAATCCGGGAACAAGGTGTCTCACTTTTAGACTTAGGTTTAATACTTCGGAAACTTCTACATAGCTATTACCCGCTCTTTACAGAGCTTCAAGCCAATAGTGGGTCTGTCCATCTCCCTGTTTCCCTTTGATCTCGCGTATGTTAGGCAAAGCAACCCCAACATAAGAATCTTAAGTTTCCGAAGTACTAAGGTTAGAAAAACTCTTATATACAGGTAAAGAATATCCTAGGAGAGGTGGAGACCATGGAATACGTATATGCTAGCTTGATCCTCCACTATGCCAAGAAACCAATAAACGAAGAAAATATAAAGAGAATACTAGAAGCTGCTGGAATAGAAGTGGATGAAACCAGAGTAAAGGCTTTAGTAGCTGCGTTAAGTAGCATAAACATTGACGAAGCCATAAAGAGTGCAGCCGTGCCAGTCGCCGCTCCAGCGGCTATGCCTACACCAGCAGAGACAACTCCCAGTGCCGAAGCTGGAGAGAAAAAGGAAGAGAAGGAAGAGGAGAAGAAGGAAGAGTTAGAGGAAGAGGAAGTAGAAGCAGGACTTGCAGCGTTATTTGGTTAACTCCTCTATCTCGACATTTGGCTTCAGGATTTTGTATAGTTCTTCAACCCTATTAGTATAGAGCCTAATCTTGCTCGTAACTCTACTTTGCTTAAATCCAGGAGTTCCGCTAACCACTAGTTCCACGTACTTCCTAGACTTGTCTCGACTAATTCGTTTTACCTTGAGTGGAAACCTATAGGCTAATCTTTCATCTATTATCAATCCTCTCCTAGTGACTCTGTATTGAGAGGGTATCGTCATAGTCTCCATGGCACCACCTCCACTAAACCTTGAGACGCTCATGAACAATATCATTAAAATCAAGTAAAACATTACGTTAGAGAGAAATCGTGAAATCCTTTCATCTTTGAAATAGGTTAAGAACAAATCTCTCGGTACTGATATCATGGTTTCTCGGAGTTGTGGCATATACACTATCGACAACATTATTATGAGCATGAGTATCATGGACAAGAAGTTCTTGGCATAAGTCTTCAACTCTACCTTGGACTCTTGAGCTAATAGTCTATCCTTTTTCTGTAATAGTTGCACTATTTTCTTAGACTCCTCGAAGATCGTCTTTCCCTCACTAACGTAAACTAAGTCTTTAAATATTCTCTTTGCGCTAATCCCCACAATTATGAAGTTAATTGCTAAGAAGACTAGGAAGTACGCAAGCATCACAAAGTAGTAAATGTCTGGAGGCACGTACACTGATATGAACGCAAAGACGATGATCAGCATTATGTTTAACAGATAACTTAATGCCCTTTTCATAAAGATTCCACCACGCCCTTATTTTCTCGTAAGGGCTATAATAAGCTTTAGATCTAACAACTCAGTCCCAGTACTGTCTCGTCCTACTATACTCCCTCTCTGCCTTGAACACTAGCTCTATTAACTGACTCTCATCTGTGGCTTCTCTGAGTATCCTAGCTGCCGTGACTGGTCCTACTCCTCTACCAGCTAAAGCAATGGCAGCTAACTTTCCATGAGTTAAGAACAACTTAGCGCTCAACTGTGCCCTTTTCAAGAGTCTCATCTCATCTCCACTTAGCTTAATTCCCTTCATTTTCTTCCTGAGGACTTTCAGAGTCTCATCTTCCTCCTTCCTTAAGATAGCTATGAACTTCGACTTGCAAATGGGACAAGAGAGCTCATCGCTTATCTCTTTCACTTTCATAACTCTAACCCAGTCTAACTTATGCAAACACACTAGCTTGACCTCTTCCTCTAGAAGTCTCCTCTTTATCACCTTCAAGACAGCTTTTAGTGGTGTAAGGGGTATTAAGTAGTCAGAGTAAACGTAAGAGAGGACTATTGGAAGAGCTATCGGAGATAGACTGTCCATAGAGGTCTCAATAGTTAGAATACTAATTTTGTTCGTTGAAATTTTCTCTAAGAGATCTCTCAGTCTCTCACAGTCTAACTTCTCAACTAAGAGCTCTTTAATCACTTCTTCCTCTAGAACAGTGTTTTTGAACACTTCCATGAACCTATATCCGATCCTGGGCAACGCCTTTCTTTCAATAACTCCAAACCTCCTAGCAACCTGTGCAAACCTCCATTTGAACATCGCGGATCTCCTAAGTGCCTCTGTTAGATAACTCAACAATATGTTCCTAGAGCCTGCTATTCTCTTAATGACTTTCAAGATAGTGGCAGTACTGACTTTACGAGGAAGTACCAATAGTATCCTATAGGGATCACTGTGAAACCTTACACTAATGTAGAACATCTGAGACATGAAGTAGGACAATAACAGTCCAAGTGTTAAGTTCACCTTGCTTCCAAAAGTACAGTGGACTACTACAACTTTGCCAGCGTTCTCTATTACTAACGACTTATCATCTGGAATAAAATTTGCTTCTCTTAATTGTTCCTTTACGTAATTTATAACTTTAGTTAACGCGCTCGCAGTTCCGGGATAGTCTTTAAGAACATTTAACGGGTCTCGTCCTTCAAGTAACGCCTCCTTAATTCTTCTCCTCAAAGCTCCTAACTCTCTAGCCACTTTGTAAGACACAGGTATTAACTCTCCTTCCCATGCTGGAACCGCGCCTAAGACGTCTGTTGAGGGGACGACTTCTACTATTAAGTCTTCGTTCTTGACGCTGACTACTTTCCATAGTTTACCTGAGAGGATAAACGTAGAGCCCACTTCACAATAGGATGTCACAAAGCTCTCATCTAACTCTCCAATCATTGAGCTTGAGGCTATGTCTTTAACTCTAAAACGTAATGTATCAGGGATCGTCGACGCGTTCTCGTAGTAATACCTATAAGCCCCCCGTCTTAATTTCACTTCATTCCCACTAACTCTTAAATAGCCTAGTTCTTGGAGAAAGTTTATCACTTCCCACAACTTAGAGATCGTCAAACTAGAGTAGGGGTAAGCTTTCGTAATTACGTTAAATATATCTTCTACTCTTAGCTTTCGATACTCTATGAGGAGACCTATCACTTGATGCGCCAAGACATCATATGCCTCACAATGTACATCAATGGACTCTAACTCATTATTAAGCGCTCTCCTCGCTATAATCAAAGACTCTAACAAATCATCGTTATCTCCGGCTAATATCACTCCCTTGGGTACACGACCAATTTTGTGACCTGATCTACCCACTCTCTGTACGAGCTTTAGAGCTTGTCTCGGCGATGAGTATTGTACTACCAAGTCAACGTGACCTATATCTACGCCTAGTTCCATTGACGAGGTACAAACTAGAGCCTTTAATTTCTTAGATTTGAAGTCATGCTCAACAGATATTCTCTCTTCCCTTGATAAAGAACCGTGGTGTACTCCAACTCTCTCATTAGTCATTAACGTTAATTTAGTTGTGAGAAGCTCTGCAGTATCCCTAGTATTTGTAAAGATGAGCGCTGACTCACACTCGCTTAATAACTTCGATATTCTCCTTATCCTAGCAACTAGTCGGGGTGACACCGATAAGGCTTTTGCCAATTCCTCTTCATCGCTTGTAGGAGTAGGGAACTCTACAATTATCTCAGTGTTTCTAGGCATCTCTACAACGACTTCATGAACTCTCCTAAATCCACCAAGAAACCGCTTTGCGACCTCAACATCACTTATGGTGGCTGAGAGTCCTATTCTTTGATAACTGCCAGCGATCTTAGCTAACCTCTCTAGCGCTACTGATAGTTGTACTCCTCTCTTATCGTCTATTAACTCGTGAATTTCGTCTACTATCACGGCCTTAACACAGTTCAAAAAAGTCCTGATAACCCTTCCAGTTAACACAAATTGCAATGTCTCGGGTGTCGTTATCAGTATGTCTGGAGGCTCTTTTGTCATTTTCCTCCTAACTGAAGTTGGAGTATCCCCGTGTCTAACCATAGCGGTGAAGCCGACTTCTGAGGCTATTGATCGCATTCTTCTCAATATGTCCCTATTTAAAGCTCTTAATGGGGTTATGTACAATACCTTTATGCCCAACTCATCACTATTCTCCTCAAGGAGTTTAGAGAGTACTGGAAATAGCGCTGCCTCAGTTTTACCAGTACCTGTTGGAGCTACTATGAGAATATTAAGTCCTTTAAGTATTAAGGGTATGGCTTTTTCCTGAACCAATGTAGGCTTAACGTAACCGTACTTCTTGATTACTGACCTTAGCTTTGGATGAAGCTCTTCGAAGATGTTCAAGTCCTTGTAACCCTCTTCTTTAAATAGTGTTTGGCAAACGTGTATGGGGAGACAATGCAACTATTAAAATGTATCTCTCTATTAACATTGCTTGTGATAGTCGTAACACTGCTTTTCAAGCTTCAAGGAGTGATCGTTGAAGAGTTCGAGAGGACTACGCCGTTCATACTGAACTCTTTGTTGGAAAGAGTTAGAAACACAAACATCAGCGTAAGCGTAGAGACACACCTCTCTTCAGTCTCTGGATTATTGACTCTCGTAATATGTGCAACAGTATTTACGGTGATAGCAGTCTTCATAGTCAAGTTCCTAGTAGACGTTATCCTAGGCTAACAATAAACATTTATTCTTCACAGCCCTATCACTCTTAGGGACGGAGACATGCCCTTTAGACTCTTTAGGAAGAGAAAGACTGTACAGCCTCAAACTCCAATGATAACTAAAGACATGTTACTTAAGAGTAAACCCGTGCGCAATCCTGAGTTAGAGTGGCAGAGGTATCCCTCGGGAGAAGTCGCTGTAGTGATAAAAGGAGAGGCTAAAGGTTTCACTAAGATAGCTGCTAAGATGGCTAAAGTCGAGCCTAAGAAGAAAATACTCCTCGACAAAGTCGGTAGCTTCGTATGGGATCTCTGTGATGGAGAGCATACGGTCGAAGATATAATTAAGGAACTCATGAGGAAATACAAACTTCACCGTAGAGAAGCTGAAGCTTCGCTACTTCTATATCTTCAAATGCTATCGAAGAGAGCGTTGATAGGTTTCATACTGCCACCGCCTAAGAAAGAGTAGCTACTTTTTAAGGAAGCTAATCGCTATAAACACTAAGAAGAAAGTCACTAGAAGTATTAACATCAGCTTACGGGCAAACTCTTCCTCCCTCTTTCGTCTCAAAGCTATACTCTCACACTTAGTGCTACAGTACTCTAAATCTGGAGGTATGACTTTTCCACAGATGGCGCAGTGTTTGTGTTCTGGCGGCAACTCTCTTTTACTCCTTTTGTCCTTACTCATGTAGTCGCCCTAAATTCATATATGAGCGCTTTTTATAAAAGTTTAGAGAAGATGTCTGTAGTGCGACCCTTCGACCCCTGGAAAAGTCCTTTATGCACTTGTCCTCCCAAGTACTCTCTGTCTCCATACACTGGCTGTGGTCATATGTGCAGGTACTGTTATATCACTTCGTACATCAAACAAGCGTTTAACCCTAGACCTAAGAGAGACTTCATTAGGAGGCTAGCTAGAGACTTGAAGAAGCTCGACTATAGCATGCATGTCTCTATGTCTAACAGCTCTGACCCCTATACGCCGCCTGAGGCTAAGCTTAAATTGACGAGGAGAGCTTTAAAGATGTTATTACAACGGGGAGTCAAGGTATTGATAGTTACAAAGTCCACCTTGGTCGTCAGAGACGTAGACCTCTTGAAAAGAGGAAATGCATCTGTTTCGATCACGATAACGACGTTGAATGAAGGACTAGCTAGGATACTAGAGCCACACGCTCCTCCACCCAGTGAAAGGCTGAGAGCTCTAAGGAGTCTAATAGGAAATGGAATTCCATGCTCTGTTAGAATAGACCCTATTATCCCCTACATAAACGACGACTACTCTGACATCAAGGAACTCGTCAAGACGTTAGCTGAGATAGGTGTGAAACACATAGTCTCCTCAACGTACAAAGCAAGACCTGATAGCTTTAAAAGGATAACTAAAGCGTTTACAAAGACAAGCGAAAGACTTAAAGAGTTATACTTCGAGAAAGGAGAAGTTATTCAGAGATATAAATATCTTCCAAGGAGAGTAAGATATAGTATACTGAAGAGAGTAGCAGAAGCAGTAACTGAAGAGGAAATGACGTTCGCGGTGTGTAGGGAAGGCTTTAAAGAGTTAAACACTGGAGAAACCTGTGATGGCTCTCACTTAATACCTGTTAGAAGGTGTGTCCGCAATGTCAAGTGAGATAGATCAACTGATCGAGGAACTCAAGACTTACATTAGCCTAAGAGGAGGTAGGCTTACACTCAAAGAGCTAATGGAGTGGTCAGAGGAACAGGAACTCAGCATACTCATGCTCGACATGATAGTGAACGAGATGGTTAAAAGGGGCATTGCAAAGGCGTCTAAAGAGCGAGAGCTCATAGACATCGGAACTCTATTAACGGTCGAACTCCCGAAGGAACTCCGAATAGCTTACAGGAGTGACAGTGAGGAGAAAGCACGTGTTGAAGAGAAGAAACGCAAAACTCAGAGGAGACGTCCAACAAATGTTGCTCTCATAACAGAGTTTATTGCTAAGGAGAAGAGACCAAAGCGCGTTAAAAAGAGAGAGGTTGTAGTCAAACCTAAAACTAAAGTCTCCAAGGGGGCTCTAGTCGAAAGAGTGAAACAAACTAAGCCTTCGAGTACAGTCAGAGAATCACCTGTAAGTAGTGATCTCGAGAGGGTGATAGCCTACCTTAACAATTACCGAAGCGTTGGTGAGATAAGGTTTTTGTTGGACTTAAAAGCCATGGGAATAAAAGACCCAAGTGAAGTACTAGAGAACCTCCTCGAATTAGGTTACGTGACTCGCTCTCCACTAGGAGTTATCAACGCTACAGACAACTTACCTAAGGTGACTAAGGATAAGAGGATCTCAGAAATTTTATTCGGGGCTTAGGCAGCTGCTGGAACGTATATGTCAACTCTCCTGTTTCTGTCAACTAATTTGATTATGTTCCTCTCTGCTAGTTCCCTTAGCACTTTCTTAGCTAAGCTTATCTTAATTCCGTACTTAGAAGCTACAAGATAAGGAGTGATACACTTCATCTTTTTGACATCCTTAGCTATAGCGTTTATTGGAATGTTTAGTGTGGGTAAGCCGCTCTCTTTCTTTACTTCTCTAACCCTACTTTGCCTTCTCTTTTCTCGCTTAGATAAGGCTTTCATTCTCTTCTCAAGTTGTGAGATAGTGGGTTTTTTCTTGCCTCCCATAGGATGACACCTAGTCTTTTCTATCTACTATTATTAGGTCGCATTTTTATCAATTACGGCTTATAAGCTAAGATGACATACGCTATTACGGAGAGAACCATTATCAACAGCAGTAAAATGGACATGAGCTTCTTGATCAACAAGTCATTCACCTAACTTTATTAAAATTCTCATTGGTATGTCGTTTGAAATTTCTACGAGAAAGCTTATGTTCTCATATGTTTTAAGCCTTTCAACTAGTGGACTTATGACCTCTTCATGAATTCTCCTGAGCACGTCGATCCTCTCTTGAAGAGAAGCTATGACCTCCTCATACACTTTAACTTCGTCAGTAGGTCTAGCGTCCATTACGACTTTTACTCCCTTTATGTCCATCTCTCGTATGTTAGAAAGTCTCACTCCAAGGACTTCATTAAAGAGTTTTTCTATTTCCAACAATTTCTCAGCTCTCAGTTTCACTTTAGAGTACTCCTCAGTAAGACGCTTGAGTATACTCTCAAGTTCATTAATTCTGTTAGATAGGTATTCCAGTAAGTCTTCCGGTTTGTCAAACACTACTAAAGACAATGACAACATCCCCCCTTATTCTTTCAAACATGGATTATTAAAAGTTTATTCTCCAAATTTCTCCACCTTATCTAAGTAATTCATAATAATGTTCATTAAGTCAAGCCCTCGTATCCTCCCTAAACCGCCCTTTAAACATGCTCTTTCACAGAAGACTCTGACATCGTCAGGAATAACTCCTGGTCCATGTATCAATATAGGGACGAAGTCTCCAGAGTGATTCCTAGTCTCCTCTGTTAGGGTAGCATGGTCAGCCGTAATTATAATGTAAGTCTCGTCTAAGTTAACTCTGTCAATTAAGTAACCTATAGCCGAATCTATTTTCTCGATTATCTTAACTTTAGCCCACACGTTGCCATCGTGAGACGCCGCGTCAGTCCCCTTATAGTGAATGAACACAAAGTCATAGTCCTCAAGTGCTTTGATCGCGTACTTTACCTTAGCTAGGACATCTGTATCGAGACCACCAGTCGCTCCAGGCACGTCTATTATGTCCATTCCAACAGCTTTAGCCACCCCCTTCACTAGAGCTATTCCAGCTATGCATGCGCACTTTACCTTAAACCTCTCACTAAGCGGTTTTACATTGGGTAGCACACCAGCTCCCCTTACCAACAATATGTTCGCTGGAGGTAAACCTCGTTTGACACGTGATTTGTTGAGAGGATGGTCTTTTAAGAGCTTATAGACTTCCCTTGTGAACTCATTAACTATATTAGCAGTTCTCTTAGCTTCTGGGCTGTCTATTAGTGGCTTGCTCTCTAACACTCTCATTCCTATCTTATGAGGGTCAGTATCACTAACGAACCTCGAGAGCCCCTCTCCTCTTAAAATCAAGACTCCTCTATGTTCAACTGTGTGTCTGAAGAGCACTTTGACATTTGATGTCTTTAAAGATATGGAGTTTATCAACTTTTCAAACTCTTTGGCTTCCTCGATGTACCTTCCCGCTCTCCTATCAATTACTCGCATCTCTTCGTCGACTGTAGCAAAGTTCGTTCTAAAGGCTACTTCCCCCGGTTGCAACTTTATACCCGCTCCTAAGGCCTCGAAGGCCCCACGACCAGTATATGTCTTGAAGGGATCATATCCTAGGAGAGCTAAGTGAGCAGTGTCACTGCCAACGCTAACTCCAGGGGCTATTGGGTCCATTATTCCTGTCACTCCATTTGTCGCGAGTTGGTCTATGTTAGGTTTATATGCTACTTCAAGAGGGGTCTTACCGTTAAGCGTTTTTAAAGCTCTGTCAGCAGCGCCGTCTATTACTATTAGTAAAGCTCTTTTCACGTGATCACCTCTCCTCCTCATATCCTCAAAGATAAGTGAATAAAAATCTTAACGCCTAATAACTCGTGAAGTAAATTCTCATTTATGCTATCGATAGAAAGCTACATTTTCATAATATGACTGAAGAGAAGTATCCTCGAGCAGTTGTCCTATAGATTACTTACCAAATCTTCTATTGCGCTTTTGGTAAATTCTTATTGCCCTCCATAGGTCTATTTTTCTAAACTCTGGCCAGTAAACCTCTAGGAAACAGAGCTCTGAATAAGCCGACTGCCATAATAGGAAGTTGCTTAGTCTTTCCTCTCCACTAGTCCTAATTATCAAGTCAGGGGAGGGCTTTGGCAAGTGTGCTGTAAACAAATACCTTTCAAACATCTCCTCATCGAGAGAATCCAGCGACAAAAGCCCTGACTGAACGTCTTTAACTACTCTCTTTACAGCTTCGACTATCTCAGCACGACCACCGTATGCTATCGCGACGTTCAAGAAATAGCGGTCATACGACTTAGTCCGGTCCTCAAGTTTTAGTATTAGCTCTCGTATTTCATTAGGGAGCAAATGGATACTACCTATTGCCTTGAACTTTATTTTGTATTTGTCGAAGATGTCGTCGCTCAAGGCTTCCTTTAAGTAGTTTTCTATTATGTTGAGTAGATGACTTAACTCATCATGTTCCCTCTTTAGGTTTTCCGTAGACAAAACATATAATGTTACAATCTTGATGTTTAAACTTAGACACCACTTCAAAAATTCCTTGACTTTTTCAGCTCCCTTTCTATGACCAAACCATGGCGGAAATCCTCTCCTCCTGGCCCATCTCCTATTGCCATCAAGGATTACAGCTATATGAGATGGCATCATACCATTTTTGATCTGTCTCCACAGCCACTTCTCGTATGCCTTGTAAACTCCCAGTATCTCCAACAATCGTCCTAACATTATGAATATTTATAAGCTTTACAAAGATTAAAAAGTTAGCATGTTCGTCTGCGATTGTCGAGTGGTGGTCGGAGAATGAGAGGCAACCTTTGGGGCTATCTTGTCATGGGATTATCCCTTGCCTTTGGAGCTGCATACTTCGTATCGCTCGCACTGTGGTTTAAGTACGAAATTCTCAGCCATGGAGGAGACTATTGGTGGACTTGGTGGGTAATAGTCATTCCTATTACCCTAATAGTAGGCTTTGCAGTGTTTTTTCGTGACTTGGATTGGTTGGGTCATGGTGAAATCTAGGCCTAAGACTGTTTACCAATTAATTAAAGAGAGCACGCCTAACTCCTCTCAAAGTAACTGATGATGTACTGTTTTATCCTAGATACATCGCTAACATACATATTAATGAACTTCTCATCGTAATAAAGGAACAAGTGATCGACGTATCTACTTTCTAACAAAAAGTCAAGTAATTCGTAGGGATTCACTTCTCCGTAAGGTCTAAATAGAGGGGCTCTCTCATTACCTTTCGTAAAATTGCATACGTGAATTATCCTCAAGGAGCTCATTAGGTCGAATATGTCATTTAAAATAGGCCTGCCACGTGAGCTTCCAAGATCGTAGCTCAATGCAAAGGGGGATGGACTATACTCTTCACTCAAGTACTCCATGAAGTCTGTTATACTCTTTATTGCGGTAAAATCACTAAGTTTAGGTTCAAAGCACATGACCTTCCTATATTCAACAAGCTCTTCATAAACTTCTTTAATTACATCACTTAGGCTTTGAAACTCAACAATAGAGCAAGGAACTACTAGGAATTTAGCATCAACATCATCAGCTATCAAGATTCCCCTCTCTATGAGTTCTTTGAACTCGTTTATGTTGGCGTTATCAGGAAATGGGAATCTCAGCGCCTTAACGTCAAGCAAGTCAAGGTAGTCAGATAGGTCTATTAGGTCTATTACTGAAACTTGTGTGAACTCAGTTAAGTTGGTGAACTTTAACTCTACGACGACATCTTCATCGCACACTAGTTCGACGAATCGTTTGAACTTCTCAGAAAATAAGTTCGGGCTAACTACTCCCAAGATCATTGCTACCTACCTTCAGTTATCCTTATTAAGTGCAAATTTAAAGTTTTTAAGGCATAAGGTTATTAGAACACTACGACGCTAGAGTCGTTTTGGGATTATTATGAAAAGGAAAAAAGACGGAGGAAATGCTGTACCGTTCGGTAGGGAGGAGGAGACTATAGATGATTTATACAATGTACTAGGGAACGTTCATAGGAGAAGAATACTGCTGTTTTTAGGAGAAGTAGGAGAGGCTGGGTTCACTGAGTTGAGGAGACATCTAGGAATTAGCGTAGGAACTCTCTACTATAACCTAGATAACTTAAGGGGGTTAGTAATTCAGAAGCCTAACAAGAAGTATACGTTAAGTGAAAGGGGTAGAAGAGTCTATGAAATAATATCTAAAGAGGTTAAGCGAATTGAAGAAATGTATAGAGAGCCACATACAATAGTAAAGCTGTATAATAGATACATAGGGAAGTTCATAACACCAATCGACCTATTTTCAAGGATGTATAAGAACACTCTCTTAACGACAATTATAGGTTTAGGAGTCCTAGTATTGGGAATCTTAGGCTTAAATTTGAACTTAGTCTTAGGCATAAAAACCTCTGGATTAGATATAACCATTTTAGACTTTAACCTTCAAGCTGAAGTACCGAGTGGCTTCTCTCAACCATTGTGGTTGTCCCTAAAACTCTTAGGGAGTTGGTTACTAATAGTCATTATTAGTACAGTATTAGCTAAACTCTTTGGCTCTCGAATAGAAAGACCGGAGATCGTAAGTGCCTTGATGATAGCCATTGCACCAACGCTTGCGTACCCATACATATACTACTTATTCTTATCTCTTAACCTATTCTCAGAATGGATATTTGTATTGCTCTCTAACTTGATACTTAGAATATTACAGATGGTGACTGTCGGCTTTTTAACGGCTTCAATATCGGTGTTCGGTGGCATAAGCTTAGAAAGAGCGTTCTTCATCGCGTTCATAGTGATATATCTGAGCCTAGCGTTGAGTTTTCTACTATAGCTCTAAACCAACTACAATTTCATCCACTTAGCGACCTTTCGCGCAAAGAACACCCACATCATTGTTAGACCTATGAAGATGGAAAACCACATGATTCTAGAAAGAGCATGAATTTCACCTCGATACATGGCTCCCTTAATACCTATGGCAGCAAATACCATAGCGGGCAAGTAGAGCAAAATTGAGGTAAGACTCTTGAGCCTCATACTCTTCTTAATTCTCTTCCTCTTAACTTCAAGGAGAACTTCAGCTCCGCTCCTCTTGAGTAAGATATTTAATGCCTCCTGTCCGAGGGCGCTAATAGCAAATATATGCGCTCCTCTTTTAATTTCCCTCCTTATCAACTCGGCGTTTTCTAAAACTACTAGGTGTCTATACACTGACGACCTGTGTTTACCCAAAACTTTAGAAATTTCACTAATGGTCATAGGCCCTCTCTCGTTTAAAAGTTTAAGTATACTTACTTTTACATCATCGCTTAACGCTTGAGCTATCTTTTCATCTCTCACAACTTCTCTTATCTCCTTGCCATACATCATGCAATTAGTCCTCATCAACTATAATAACTTAACCTTTGATACTACAAGGTGACTTGGAGCCTCAATCAAAGGCTTGTTGTTAGTAACACTCAATGGAGACATTATGTACACGTCTATTCCCTTAGCCTTACTGAATGCGTAAAGCCAAGTAAAAACCTTCTCATTCACTCTCCTTGCAAGTTGATAACTGTGACTAGACCTAATACCCCTAATTATGCCATATATGTCAACAACTATCACATCGACGTCGTCTATGTGAGATAGTACTGAGGGTAGATCAAAGACATTTTCGAGAACCACTACCTTGCAGTTCTCAGATGTTTGTAAATCTCGTTCACTGCACGTCACTACCGTTGAGTGTCGACCTCTTACAATCTCATGCAATGCTTTCGTTAACTTTTGTTTACTTCCTGCTATTATTGTGACGCTCACGTTTCTCACTCAACCGCCTTTGAGTTATCAACCTAGCTAGTATGACTGCTCCTACGTGAGTGCACACTTCTTTTCTCCTTCGTTCTCCCCAGGGAGAGAGCTTATCGTAACACGAACACTCATATCGTCTCTTTTCCTTGTCAAATTTAACTAAATAAAAAGCTCTTCTATCACCTAACTCAGGCATACACCTCAAGTACCAGACATCTTTCCTAATTCTATGAACCGTGTCAAGCCTCTTAATACACCTCCTAATCCAAGAGTCGCCTTTGTAAGGGAACATGCATCGAAACAGCTCTATAGACTCCTTAAGTTCACGTCGCATCTCTGATCCCACCCTCGTATATCTCAAAGTATGCCTCAGCTCCAAAGGGGAGTCTTGGAGAGTCTATAACCCTGATTCGACGCTTGATCTTGTCTTTAACCTCTATCATAAACCTATGAGTCATCCCGTGAGCTACTATGTTGCCGCCAGCTGGCATTTTCTGTCCAGCCTTCCACGCCACTGGGATCTCAAGTACTTGGTTAGTTACGACTACGTAAACGTCATAAACTCTAGCTATCCTTAAAAGCCAATCTATGAAGTAATTAAGTCTCTGTTGGCGCAACGCTAACTGGTCTCTGCCCGTGTACTCCGCTCTGAAGTGACTGATTAGTGAGTCGACTACTACTAACTTAACGCCACTCTCCTCAATGGTCTCAATTACATCTGTCCTCAGACACTCTATTTGATGATCGACGTTAATCGCCTCAATGTTCAAAATGTTCTCTAACGCAAGTTCTGGGTCCATTCCAAACCTCTTAGCTATGCTCTCAATTCTCTCTGGGCTAAACGTGCCTTCGCTGTCTAGGTAGAACACTTTCCCTGAAACACCGCCCTTATCTCTTGACAATTGTACCGTTACAGCTAATTGATGACAGAGTTGAGTTTTCCCTGCCCCAAATTCGCCAGCGAACTCGTATATGACTCTAGGCTCTAGCCCTCCTCCTAGTAGCTCATCGAGGGATTTAACTCCTGTAGTCACCTTAGCCAAAGATCCCCTCATGTCTCTGTAACTCTTCCCACTGTACACTTTGAAGCCTACCATTCTCCTAGCATACCTTAAAATATTTGCTAATCTAACAGGGTCCATGTCAACTATGTCAGCTAATTCGTCAGCTGTGTAGAGCGCTAGCTGTTTTATGCTGAAAATTCCAGCACTCCTCAACTTCTGCGCCGTGACTTTCCCAACTCCTGGCAACTCTTCTAGATCTTTAAAGTTAATATTTGACATTACTTATCACCTCCTTTAATGTTCTTCTTACATTTTCTAAACTTTCAACAACTTTAGACACATCGAGTAAAATTTGTTGTAATGGGTTCACATTTAGATCATTTTGGTTAACTAAGGTAATTGCATTGTTCAATATCTCCATAAACGACGTGACATCGTAATACTCTGAGAAGATCTCCCTTGATTGTTCCTCAGTCCCCCTCTTAGGAACTAAGTATATACTCCTAACAACTCTCAGACCCCTGCGCGTATTTACTACTCTTAGTGACGCCTTAATTATTCCAGAACCGCTGAGGACTATGACCCAACTGAATCCTTTCCTGTTCTTAAACCATTTCAAGTTAATTTCCACTTCCCACCACCTCCTCACCACCTTTTAAGGCCTCATACTCCTCTAGAGCGCTATAACCCCTAATCGTGAGTCTCATCCAATACTTTGTGTCTCTCCCAACGACCTCCTCTACTAGTCCGTAAGCGATGAGCTTGGTCACTAACCTAAGCGCATGACTAGTCTTAATCGAAAAGGCATAAGTGAGATAGGAGACTAAGCCATCTCTCGTAGTGGCTCCTTCCCTGAGGAAGGCTAGGGCTTTATAAGCCATCTCTGACTCTCTCCTGAACACTTTCTCTAGGAGAGTTATCTTGACTCTAATTACAGGCTTGAGGACTTGCTCAGGCATTGACACATAAGTAACCATCAATGGCAACTCTTCAAGGACGACCTCATACATCTCGCCACTCCCTGAAGTGTAGGTCCATCGAGTTCCACTCTCCGTATTAATTTCCCCTAATAACTCAAAGCCAGAACACTCGTTCGTTATAGCCTTAACTTGATTTTGAGTAACACCGGAAATTATTAGCTTACTATTACTGCCAATTGAAGTCATCAAGTCAACCAATACCTTGATGATGTCAGTCACGTTGTTGCAAGGGGGTTCACCGAACAGAAGCATACCATTGCCTCTTAGGACACACCATATCATTAAGAGTCCATAGACTAGTTCTTTAAACTTCCAAGGGACGAGGCTGAGGTCTAATAACATTGAACTGTCAATTCCACTGAGCGAGATGTCGTTAGACAAGGCTGCGCCAGCCCTTCCTAAATTGAGTAGCTGTAGCAAGTTAATGAGCCTCGTAACTCTGACTTTATCGCTGTAAGGTAAAGTTGAGGAAATTTCCTCAACTTTATCGGCAAGATCACTAAAACGACGCTCTGAACCTGAGTCGACTAATTCGACAAAGGCCTCAGTAAGGACCTTGACCTCAATGGGAGATAAGTCAAAGACTGCAGAGAAGATCTCAACTAAATAGGGTATCATGAAGTACTCATCTCCTAACCTATTTTCAAGTAAGTCTACGAGACGTAAGGACGCATTCCAACCTAAGATTCTCCAAGCAATCTCAGGGATGTTAGTTAAAGCCCTCCTAGTAGAACATGGATCAACTATGATGACTTTGCCTGAATCTAATGCTTCGTTAACTAAATTAGCCTCTAACTTAAGAGTAGATGTACCTCTAACTAACAGCCTATTGGACCTACTCAGTAGCTCTCTTACACTAATCAGTGGAAGTACGGGTACTTCCCCTACCGAATTCCTAACTTTAACCTTATACAATGTCAACACCTCCCTCTAGCAGTGCGCACAGCTCACCAGTAGTCAGAAGACCATACTTTCCCTTGTTCCCTATGGTTGAAGCTAGTTTAGTCAAGGCGTAAGCTATCTTCTCGCCTAAGTCCTCGACTACCTTCTGAGAGACTTTGAGAGTGAATTTTCTAGTGTACACGAGCAAGTGGACTGGAGTCCTCTTCCTAAGGTAACCCAATCTCCCGTAAACCACCATGTCGATTCCGTTCTCCTGCATAGACTCTGAGAGAAGTGCTAACTCCTCCTCTACTTCTGGAGTCGGCTCAAGTATCTTCACACCGCCCACACCAATCACTTTAAACCTACTCACTAGGAGTACTAGGGGAGTCTTCTCGTCTAGAACGAATTTCCTCATCATAGGAACGACTTCTATCAGTTTGTTCCCGTTGAAGTTAAGCATTCTTGAAACTTCTAACTTGATTTTACTGACCTCTACACCTCTGTCCTCCAAGGTCTCTGAAGGCAACGACTCTTTTAAGTAAGTAATGCGAGCTTTCCTCTTAGCCTTGCTTCTCTTCAGTTTAACTATAAAGTAAAGAGACCATCCAATGATAGCTATAGTTGTCAAAATCAGAGAGCCACTTAGTACTATAAGCACTGTTAGTCCTATCAAGATTGCTTTTATGACGTTTCTCATGTTTGTCCTCACCTCATTCACTCAATCGAAGGATGTTAAGTTAAGGGTTTGTTGCACAAAGCTATGCATACAATGTAGAACGAGTCCCAATGAATAATGTGAAAGAAAGAAATATAAACAGAAATATCTACTAATAATATTATTTAACAATTAGTTAATTAAATATTATTTTATGGAAATTCGTTTAAACATTTTACACTATTAGTAATAAGCTCTACACGTGTTGCATTGTGTGAAATGCGAAAAGTTAATATAGTAACGTGACTCCCTAAGCCCTAAAGGACGAGAGAACTCTATGAGGGAAGAGATAAGAGTAGCTACATTAACCCTAGAGGTCGTGGAGAAAAGGGGCTTTTCTTTCAATAAGGCATTTAGAGTAGCCTGTACTAAAACTAACACGAGAAATCCCTATATCAAACTCAAGGCTTATGAAATTGCATACAAGTCTTTGACTAAAGTATACTTATCTGACTACTACCTTAAGTTAATGGGATTCAAGAACTTGCACACGAGGAGGAAGTGTGCCTTTAGAGTAGCCTTTAGTTTAGTCCTTGAGGGCGACTTATCAGTGGGACTATTAGGAAGTTATACGGGAGGACTCTTACCTCGCAAGTTATTGAATGCGTTGAAGGGTGTGACGCGTGAATACTTAGACTCAATGTTAGAGAAGTTAGACTATCTTAACAGACTCTCAGTGAAGTATTCACATCCAAAGTGGCTAGTTAAAACCTTATCTCTGTTCATGAGCTACAAAGACCTAGAAGCGCTCTTGAGAGCGAACGCTACTCAGACTAAGTGGATTAGAGTGAACACTCTTAAGGTAAGTGATGAAAGAGGTCGTCGAAAGCTGGAGTCTCAAGGATTTGTAGTGGAACCTGATAGAGATTTCCCCAACTTGTACAGAGTAATTAAAGCTAAAAAACCACTAGATGAAGTTAAAGGCATTAAAGAGGGACTCTTTATAATTCAAGATAAGGCTAGTGTAGCTACAGTTTACGAACTTGGCCCTCGTCCAAACGAAGTTATATTGGATGCCACTACGGCGCCTGGGTTAAAGGCGCAGCTAATTGCCGAGCTAACTGAAGATCGAGTCACTCTAATAGCTGTTGACATATCAGAGCGAAGGCTTAGAGAAGCTAAGAGACTACTTAAACTATATAACGTCAAGAACATTGACATTATCTTAAGTGACTCGACAATGATAAAAGCTCGCTCCATTGACAAGGTACTGATAGACCCTCCGTGCTCTAACTCAGGAGCTATAAGGAGGGATCCAGCGCTGAGGGTAACATTAAGAGATACAAGTAAACTGAGAGATTACACAGGGGCACAGAAGTCATTAGTCAAGAACTCTTTACTTAATAAAGTAACGAGTTACATAGTCTACTCTACTTGCTCGCTCCTCCCAGACGAATGTGAAGCAATAATAGATGAGTTAGTTAAAGAGAGTTCGCTCTTAAAGTGTCGCGTAGGAACTGTTAGAGGGTATAGAGGCTTTCGCTCTTCTAAATACGCTATTAGGTACTTCCCTCACATACACGACACTATAGGATTCTTCATATCTAAATTCACGGGGTGAGAACACGGCTGACTTACTAGTGAAAACTGTGAGAGGATTGGAAAGAGTGGCTGCGAGCAGGATCTTAGAAATACTAAAGGGCTCTAAAGTAGTCCCTAAACCTCATGGTTTCTTAGGTCTAGTGTTAGTTGATAAAGTACCAATAGACAAGCACGAAGCAGCTAAGGTGATTTTAAGCGACGTTGAGGAAGTTGAGAAAGTTTTAGTAATCGAAGCTCAATCTAAAGCGAGAATAAATGACATAGTGAGTGCTGTAACAGGCGTAGTAAGGGAGAAAGTATCAAGTAATGAGACTTTCGCCGTCAGGACTACGAGGAGAGGCACTCACGACTTCACGAGCATAGATGTAAACGTGGCAGTCGGAGCTAAAGTGAAAGAAGTGACAGGAGCTGAAGTAGACTTAGACTTTCCTCGAAAGATAGTCTGGGTTGAGATATTACGGGACAAGGCATACATCTCAGTAACTACTGGTGAAGTAGAACATCGAAAGGTATACGAGGGAAAACCCATAGCATTTCCAGCTCTTAAGAGAATAGCCATAGCACAAGTACCCTACATAGGTCCTATAGATGCGGTCAAGAAAATGGGAGTTAGAATAGGAAGGGCTGTCCAAGCCTTCGAAATTAAAGAACTTTACATAACTCCGTTCAAACCTGTACCAGCAAACGAGTTGAGAGCTTTTCTCGAAGGCGTATTTGAGGGCATAGACTCAAGGTATGAGATACAAAAGAGGACATACCCCAGGAAAGTTCACAAAGTCCCTGTATATGTCCAAGACTTATACCAATTCGTTAGAGACAGGAGAGGTGAGAGCATGATCGCGACGTCGACTAGAGGCAAGTCAGTTAACGAGTTAAAAGACGAAATAGCTGAGATCTTCAAGAGAAGCGGAAGAGTTAATGTCTTAATAGGAGCAAGGGAAGGACTACCTACGGCCACCTTTAGATATTCCACGATAACGGTAGACCTAGCTCCGTCAATCACTATATCAACGGAATTTGCGTCAGTAGCAGTGATCATTGCGCTGATAACAGTGTTAGAAGAGTACGACTTATTGCCAAGGTATTATAAAGGAAAGAAGGTTAAATAGGCTTGAACTTTATTCCGTATTGAATTATTCCATCTTCAGACTGCTCTCTAACCTTCCTGAAGGTAGCGACAACTCTGATCCCTGTCTTAATTTCTTCAGGATTTACATCGGTTAGTTGAGATAGCAGTTTAGTCCCATCATCTAGCTCTATGAGAGCAATAACGTAAGGCACGTACTCGTGAAATCCTCTTGGCGGAACTCTAATCGTAGTGTACGATAGGACTCTCCCCGTCTCTGCTAATTTGACTTCAGTTAACTCCCTAGAACCACAGTTAAGGCAGACCTTCCTAGGAGGGTAATAACGTCTTCCACACTTCTTGCATTCAGATCCTATTAACCGATATCTATATCGCCTCTCTCTCCAATATCGAGGAACGCTTTCAACTCCCATTATCTCACTCTCTTCAACAAGTTTATCACTACAGTCCCACCAACTCCACCAACACTTTGAGCAAGTCCTAACTCTGGGTCACTGACTTGACACTTCCCAGCCCTCCCTTGTAACTGCCGTGTTATCTCGACTACTTGATATATTCCAGTAGCTCCAATTGGGTGTCCTCTAGCTTTAAGCCCTCCGAACAAGTTAGTCGGGATCTTGCCGTCAACTTCTACCTCTCCGTCCTCAATCAACTTCCAACCCTCCCCTTTCCTAGCGAAGCCTAAGTCCTCTAAGTGTATTACGCCCAGTATACTAAACGCGTCGTGGACCTCTAACACGTCGACATCTCTAGGTGAAACCTTAGCTATCTTGTACGCCTTTTCAACAGCCACTCGAGTAGCTTTTAACGTAGTTAAGTCTTCTCTGTCGTAGAGACTTATCGAATCTGTGGCTAAAGTCGACGCGATGACTTCTACTTCCCTCTTCAACTTCAATCTGTTGATGAAGTTTTCACTGCAGAGTATTACGGCAGCAGCTCCGTCCCCTATGGGAGCAGCTTCTAACAAGTGTATGGGATCAGCTACCATGGGGGAGTTCAACACTTCCTCTAAGGTGACTTCTCTCCTGAACTGAGCATATGGGTTGAGTTTAGCGTACTTATGACAGTGAACAGAGAACGCGGCTATCTTTTCTTGTCTTACGTTATACTTTTCCATGTAATACCTATAAACTAAAGCGTTTAACCCGACGAACGTTGCGCCCATGTAAGCAACATATTCTTGGTCGTCAGCCATTATCAGCGCAGAAGTGACATCGCTCGTTATAGCATCGGTCATCTTTTCAACGCCTGACGCCACAACACAATCATATAGCCCTGAAGCGACCGCTAGGTACGCTTGATGAAAAGCAGCGCCACCACTACCACAGGCTGCCTCTACTTTACATGCAGCTACCCCAGGCACTCCCAACCAAGTAGCTACGAGAGAGCCCAAGTGTTCTTGACCCTGCAAGTATCCCGAGGACATGTTACCGACATATATCGCCTCTATGTCTTTCGTACTTATTGAAGCGTCATCTATAGCCATAAGTATAGCCTCTGTTATCAAATCTCTTAGAGATTTGTCCCAATGCTCGCCTATTCTCGTTAACCCTGTCCCTACTACGAAGACTCTGCGCAAGCTGTCACCTCATTCTTATCTTCCTTCTAAACTTTGCGTAGAAGGCATAGTCGATGTACTTCCTTTTACTCATAAGTTCGCTGACTAAAGGAGCTCTTGCCTTCCTCTCCTCTATTAGATCTGTAGTAACTATACTGAACGCGTCAGATCCAGCGCCACTGCCGAAAGAGACAACTAATATCCTCTCCCCTGGTCTAGCGACATCAAGAGTTGCAGCAAGTCCTATTAGAGAGGAGCCAGCGTAAGTGTTCCCTATAGAGTTAACTATAAGACCTGGCTTTGCCTGTTCTATGTTGAAGCCCAACATTTTACAAACTCTTAAAGGAAACTTGAAATTGGGTTGATGAAATACGACATAGTTAAAGTCAGATGGTCGCAGTTCGAGTTCGCTCATGAGCGCTTTACTTGCATCGATTATATGTTTAAAGTAAGCTGGAGCTCCAGTGAACCTGTAAGAGTGTCTGGGATAGTATTCTCCTTCCCTTCTCCAGAAATCAGGCGTATCTGTCGCATAAGAGCTAGAACCCTCGAAAATGGCTAGTGACTCCTCTGCCTTGCCTAATATGAAAGCAGCAGCGCCTGAGGCGGCTGTGAATTCTAATTCGTCTCCTGGCCTACCTTGAGCTACGTCAGCGCCTATGGCTAATCCATACCTTATCATTCCGCTAGCGATGAGTCCTATTATATTCTGCATTGCAGTAGTTCCTGCTCTGCAAGCGAATTCCATGTCAACGGCTAATATTTCATCAGATATTCCAACAGCCTCAGCTATTATGGTGGCTGAGGGTTTCACAGCGTAAGACGGGCTTTCAGTTCCAATGTAAACAGCTCCTATTTCCTTTGGGTCAATCATTGCCCTTCTCAACGCGTACTTAGTAGCTTCTACGGACATAGTAACAGTATCTTCGTCGGGTCCAGCGACAGCCTTCTCTTCTATAGGAACTCTCGTCCGTCCCCACACTCTAGCGATCTCTGTGTCCTTGATCCTGTATATGGGAATATAAGCGCCATATCCTACTATACCAACTCCAACAGAGGTTTTCAAGTCATTTCACCTTTAAAAGGTGATTAAGTAAAAATTTTGAGATATAAAGCCTTTTAGCTAGGGACTTTAACACAACCACTTTTGACACTCAAAGAACTCCCTCCTTCAATTTCTTGAACTCATTAAATATAGTAACTCCGGCGCTAGTTCCTATCCTATCCGCTCCTGCGACTATTAACATTATGGTGTCGATAGCATGTCTTATCCCTCCAGAGGCCTTAACTTTTATCCTCCCTAAAACGGCTCTTTTGAGTAGACGTACGTCGTGTAGCGTAGCTCCTCTCCCTATGAAACCAGTGCTAGTCTTAACGTAATCTCCTCTAGATTCGGCTACGATTTGAGCTACTTTTACTTTTTCTTCATCACTTAGGATTCCAGTCTCAACTATGACCTTTAAAGTACAACCACGTTCATGAACTACTTCAGCTACACTACTAACTTCTTCCCTTAAGTAATCCCACATGTGACTCTTAAGGGCGTTTAGGTTAATCACCATGTCTACTTCTTCAGCGCCGTTTTCGATTAACCACTTAGCTTCGTAAACCTTAACGTCTATTGGAGAATTGCCGTGAGGAAATGACACAACGCTACCGATCTTCACTCCACTTCCTTTAAGCATCTCTTTCGCTCTTTTAACGTACCAAGGACTGATGTAACATGCGGCAAAGTTGTACTTAATGGCTTCTTGACACACTCTTTCTATGTCGCTGACGCTAGATTGAGGACTTAGTAACGTGTGGTCTATCCTCTTTGCGAAGTCTCTCAGCGAGAGCTTATCAATTAACCTTAGGACTAAGGAGTCGAGCTCCATGCACGGTCACCTGATATTTTTAAGACTCTCTAACACTTAATACTTAATGTCGTGAAGTACGAGATAGTAGTGTGAGACCGATGACTAGCAATATCGCTTTAGAGGAACGCCGTCCAAAGTTATTGCCTTACATAAAGAGTCAAAGAGTTAAGATGCTAGCTTTAATTTATGCCACACTGTTAATCTCGCTCATCGTTGGACTTTTTATCCCTATTCCAATAGATTATGCTGAGTATCTAGTTGACATATACAAAAGGACTATGATTGAAGAGTACGTAGCGAAGAAGGGTTTCATGAACAAGACCTTCTTCATACTATCACACAACTTGAGAGTACTCATACTGGCCTCTGCTCCTGTGATAGGTCCTATCTTGATGTACTACTCAGCCTTTAGCGCTGGAATGATACTTAACGCCTTAGTCTTAACTAGTGAAGGAAAGCTGTCGCACGTCCAGGTCTTACTCTCGAGTCTATCAATGCCTCATACGTGGATAGAGTTGCTAGCCTTCTCTTTAACTACTAGCGAGTGTGTAATAGTGACGTTACAACTGTTGAGGAAAGGACCCCTTAAAGATGAAGTCTTTTACATGGTAGTAGTCTTAATAATATCGGCTTCGCTCTTACTGCTCTCAGCCACTCTAGAAGTTTTGCTCACCATGGTTTTAACTAAGTCCTAAGAGCGTAATATTCTGGGGATTCACGAATATTATCAAGGTCTATCTAGGTTAAGCCAGAAGTATCATACTTTTCAAGGTAATTCAAGAAATTAGGACATGACTGATTTCACTAGTAAACTAATAGAGCTTTCTGAGCTCTTGGCTAAGAGGATCGACGACCCCGACAACAACCTTAACGAGATAGCTGTGAGGTTAGCAGATTTGTGGACTAGGAAACTAGTGAAGGCCAATCACACAGTAATGGAATTAGTCTGCGCTAGTTTCTTGATCAGTAAAGGCTTCCACGTCAGCGTAGAGTACGAAGTCGGTGACTCTCTAGTATGCGACATCTACGCTAAACGTGGCGGAACTTCGTTAATAGTTGAGATAGAGACTGGTTTCGTTCCTCCAGAAGCGTCTTTTGACCCCTTGCTTTATAGAGTCTCTAGGATCGTGAGTAAGATTGCAAGGTACAGCGTTTACTCTAACACCTTCGTTCTAGCTACGCCACCCTATCACATACTTCAAATACCGAAGTTCTTCATGAAGCCTATTAGTGAAAGAAAACTAGAAGAACTGAAGGCTCTCAAAGACCTTTGCGACAAGTACTACAAGAGACCACCTATACATACTGAGCAAATACTTGAGGGAAGGGTTGATGCCGTTTACTTAGTAGACGTTGACAATAAAGGAGTTAAAGAGTTAACTCTAAGCGAGTATTACAATGGATTTATTCGTAAGGAAGTCGAGTTCTTAGGAACTACTCCAATACTCTAAGGGAGTATAAGTGTGCACTCCTTTTCATTCCCTCTGACTAGTCTAAGTAGTCCCTCGCTCTCAGTTATGTCCCCTATGACGACGGGAATTCCCATTTTAGCTAGCGCTATAGCGTACGACAACTTTCTGAGTATTCCACCAGTCACGTCGACTACCTCTTCACCACTTGTCTTGACACAGATTTTGTCTGTGACCCTAATTACTCTTATTAGCTTAGCTCTCTCGCTAACCTTGGGATCCTCAGTGTAAATGCCTTTTACATCAGTTCCAAATATTACTTTCTTGACTGGCAACCTATTAGCTAATTCGAATGCTAACTGATCCCCTGAAATTATATAAAAGCCCCATTCGACATCTATGACGACATCTCCGTGAAGTAGAGGAATCAATCCCAATTCAAGTGTCTCTTTCACAGGCTTCACGACAAAGTTTACTGGCACACCTTTACGTGTTAAAACGAAATTAGAAGGACTAAAGGGAGCTACAGGCACACCATACTCTAATAATGCTTCGAGTATTTTCAAGTGTAAAACGAGCATAGCTCTCTTTACTTTCGAGAAACCAAGAAGTTGTCCCTTATTAGTGTATCCTTTGTCTATAGAATAAGCCGAAGCTACTGGGTGTCCAAACGACCCTCCGCCGTGTATGACTATCACGCTCTCTTTATCCACTTCTACAAGTTCTCTTAGTTGAGGAGCTACTATTTCAAGCACATTGTCCCTAGGACTGAAAACTCGGTCTTTCCGAGTTATCGCTGATCCTCCTAGTTTTACTATTAAGGTAGCTCTCAACTCGATCACTTAGAATTTCCTGTAGATTATAAACTCAGCTAACTCCTCAAGCAATTTCCTGTCGTTAGAAGGCGGCAGTTCTCTTACGAACTTCAAAGCTTGTTTCACGTACTTCGCTCCAAGAGAATATGCCTCCTCTTTAGCCTTTGTACTAGATATGAGTTCCATCGCTACTTCGACATCTTTGTCGCTCACGACATCTTTTCTTAAGATGGAGAGTAGCTTACGCCTCTTATCATTAGACAAATAACTTAAAGAGAGTAATATGACAACGTTTCCCAACTTATGCTCTATTATGTCCTTTCCCTTTTTCTTTCCTATCCTCTTTTCCTCTCCAAATATGTCTAATATATCGTCAGCTATCTGAAATGCTATCCCTATAGACATTCCATAGTTGTCAAGAATTTCAATTTCATCCTCACTAGCATCGGCTACTATTCCACCAGCTACACACGACGCCCTGATTAACGCACCCGTTTTCAGGCTTACCATATTCAAGTAATCACTCAACGTCACTGTCAACTTTCTGTGCTTTACTAAGTATTCCTCACGTCTTCCTGCCTGCTCAAATAGTATGTCTAATCGCTCTCCTTCAATTATGTCCTTGATAGTCTTAGCTACGAGTTCGTGAAGTACCTTAGAGTTCTTTGAGTCGTTTATAGCTTCAGCTATAGCCTCTCGGTAGTGAAGTCCAGCCAGCATTGCCATGACGTCGCCGTACAACTTCCTAACAGTAGGTTTGCCCCTCCTGTACTCGCCATGGTCTATAATGTCGTCAAAAATTAGAGAGTAGTTATGTATCAACTCCATGGCCGCGGCTATTGGTAATGCATCCTCCTCACTACCACCCACAGCTTTACAGCAAGTTATCGTAAGCGCTGGCCTTATTTTCTTACCCCCGGTTCTTACTTGGTGAAGCACGACTTCCTTAAACTCGTCAGATAAGCTCTTCATTAAGTATCTCTCTATTACTGGGTCTACTTTTTTACCGATTTCAGACAACTTAGCAACAACGTTCAAATTTGCCACCAAATTGTATAGGTCTATTAAGAGTAAAAAGCCTAAGCATCGAGGTAAGAGTTACATTATTCATAACAACTAAGCTTACTTACAGAGTTTGTTCCGTACACTTTGTACTTTGGTGGTCTTCCGCGGTTGTTGTAGTCTCTCCTTGGAGCGTTCTT
>Ga0180302_10000105_pt1 | contig 32115 bp, 47 predicted proteins | sample GuaBasSediGuay17_FD_121794 | JGI IMG/M metagenome (GOLD analysis project Ga0180302, IMG submission 121794) | Subseafloor sediment microbial communities from Guaymas Basin, Gulf of California, Mexico - Guay17, Core 4571-4, 12-15 cm | ecosystem: Environmental > Aquatic > Marine > Hydrothermal... | reverse complement strand
GAGGATGGGGATTAGGGAAGGATGTCTTTTAGAATGCTACATATATGGGGATAAGCTGATAATAGAGAAAATAGCATAACAATAAGCCAAATAGCAGATTTAATACAATGAAAACCCAGAATCAAACAGCAAGACATAAATATCCATTAACGCTAATCAGTTAGTGATGAAGGCGTATAGGGTTAAGTCTGATGAGGAGCTTATTAGGGATTTGTTGGAGAGTGCTCATAGGCTTGAGGAGTCTTCTAGGAGGATTAGGGAGTATTTGAGGAGCAGGGGAGGTTAGCTTGCGGGTATTATTTCTCGTTGGTAGCGGTTTCCTCGGATGATTGCTCTTTTGACCATTTCTCTTGATACATATGGTCTGTAGACTATTGGGAACTCCTCTACGACGAGTATCTTCCAGATTGCTTTTAGTATTGAGTCCGTTAAGGATGGCATCTCCTTTAATGGGATTCGTGGGAGCTTTGTGATGAGTGAGGCTAGTTGTATTAGCTCGGTTTTAAGGGCTGAGCTGTGTTTGATTACTATGTCTGCTAGGGTTAGGGCTTCTGTTAGCTCCCTTATTAGTGTTGCTATTCGAGTGAGTATATCCGTTAGCGACACTAACTCCTCCTTGGTGATAGACGTGGACTTGGATACGAGGCCTGCGAGGCTGGCTAATTCTGTTTTGGTTACTGAGGCGGACTTTATCGTTCTGTCTATGAAGGAGAGTGATTCCATGTATGTTCGGTATATGCTCCAGATTTTCTCTAGAAGGTCTGTGAGGGATAGGGTTTCGGCCTTTGTGGTGGATAGAAGTTTTTGGAGCTGGTCTAGCATACTTATTGTCTCTAGCTTGACTAGCTCGCTATGTATCTGCTTAATGTCTGAAATGGTAAGGGTCTCGGATAGTGGGATTGTGGGAATCTTGTAGATTAAATCTGATAGTGAGAGCATTTCCGTCTTCCTTGTAGCTACTGATTTGGCTAAAGTATCTGTTAAGGTGATGACTTCCTCTAAGACTCGGAGGAAGACCTTTAAAACTTTGATTGTATCTGTAAGAGTTATTGTCTCGGCCTTCGTGGTTGCTATAGACTTGGCTACCTTATCGGTTAGCGACGCTAGTTCCTCTAGCACTCTGTATATGTTCCAGATTCTGCTATAGATGTCGCTGAGAATTAATGATTCAGCTTTTATTAACTGGGACTGGAGTTGCTTCACATCGCTCACAGATAATGTTTCATGATACGCCCTATATATGCTCCAAACCCTGCTCAATATATCAGATAATGATAGGAGTTCGCTCTTCACGGCGGAGACCGTAACTATCTTCGCATCCAACAAGGGCATGGTCTCTAAGACCGGCTTTGACGGCGACCGCGTAATCACATCACCTAGGCTGATGCTTTCGCTGAGTTCCTTCGCGATAGCGTATTCGACGTATAGCTCTGGATCGTAGCCATCGTATTCTTTAGAGCGAAAAAACACTATAGCATCCACACTTTCTAAAAATGCGATCTTCCACCCATAATTATCTAAAGTTCCATTAACCATGCCTTGAACATCATCGGTAACATCCCATTCAACCCAAACGCCCGTCGAGCTGGGTATGGGAACTGTATCGGTAGCCGTCGAGGATGCGGAGGGAGCATTATTCCACGTAATTGTCCCCTCATCCCAGCTTTCTAAGACCCGATAAATGCCCGTATTTTTCCCACTCGGGTCGGCTCCTTCACTACCCCAGTAATATAGTCTGAGGAGGGCTGAAGATACGCTGACGGAGCCAAGTCCTGATAAGTCGAACCTGACGTAAATCTCTTCTAGGTCATAGGATAATTCAAGGTTATCCCTTGAGCCATAGTTAGTATTTGGATAGTCCTTGTGGGTGTATGCGTCGTCTGTGGGTGGGGTTATTGTTGTAGTGTCTGGATCTAGTTCAAATATCTCTCCTGCTCCAAGCGTCCAGTCTCCATACAGTATCGCGACCTTGCCTCTATCATCATCTAGGTCGAGAATCACCTTCTTAACTATTTTGCTCTTAAGTTCCCCTGTCTCTGGATCTTTCTCAAATAATCTTGCCAAGTTCTCCGTTACCGCTGTGCCCTCATGTATGAATCTTATTGCCATCTTAGGCGGAAGCTCTCTTCTCCCCGTTATCTCATGTTCTTCAAGTCGCTCTTTCCATGTTTTGACCCGCTTTACGGGTATCAGCCATCCCTGCACCAATCTGTATGTCCCAGCCTGCTTTGCCGTGAACTTTATGTTGTGCTTCAGCATGTGGCCGTCTATCAGCAAGTATTCCACGACGAGCTCTCCAGCTCTGTTGGCAAACGTTATCTTCGCGTATATTCTGTCGCTTTCCTCAAATGACTCGATTTTGACGAGGTTCTCTTCTGTGGTTGCCAATACTGGAATCCATCTTTCACGAAACGCTAGAACCACGAACTCCTCTCTGAGAACACGCACCTTCCTATATTTCGGGTCTATCAAGGCTACGTTTCCATCGGATTTTATCAATACTCCCGCGTTCGCCGAGATTAGCATCGTTTTATCGGCCTTTCTTATCAGCTTATGCTTCAGCCATTTTCCATTGTATTTGAACACCCTCGGCTTACTGTATATTCTCGCCGCAAACCGCGTGCCACCTAGATATTTTACCTCAGTCCACTCGTTAGCCCAGTCAATGCTTCCAGCGCCTTTGGCGATGAGCTTCTGTTGAATATCCATATCTTCTTCACGTCTATGAGACTTGTATCTTCCATGTTATTTGTAGGCTGTCTCCTGCGTCCCAGTTTATGTTTAGGGCGGCGAATGTTTGTCTGCAGAGCATGTTTCCACCGGCTGAGGCATCGAATACTCCTGATTCTGTTACGGCTTCTGAGCCGCTGTAGCCTGAGAATGTTTTTATGAGTCTCGCCGTGTCGTTGGTTACGCTTGTTGTTACTCGGTCTATCGTGTCGGCTAGTTCTCGATGGGTTTCGGATTCTAGGGCTGTGTCGGCTGAGGTTGGAGACGTGGTTCCGGTTCCTATGGCTATGTATTTGAATGGCGTGGTTACTACCCCATTTATTAGTCCTGCTACTGCGGCTTTCCCGGCGTCTACGATTATGTTTTTGAGTCTTCTGATGTCTTTTATTCTTCCCTCCTTGTCTCTTACTATTAGTTCTAGTTCTCCTCTGAGACCTATTTTCTCCGGCTTGCTCATGCCATCCTCTAGTTCGATGCAGGTGGATAAAAGGTTTTCTCCGGCTTCAGGGATTCTTCGAGTGCTGGTAGCATATATTTGTTTATGACTGTTTCCCAGTCGTATTCTAGGGCTTTCTCCCTCATCTTCTGGCCGTAAAGCCTAGTTAGCGATGGCTCCTCATATAGGCGTTTCATCTTCTCCGCTAGGTCGCTCGTATCCACTATCGCCTGGAAGCTCATTATCCTGTTTCTAGCTTGATATTCTGCTACTCTGGCCAAGAGTTCGGGTTCTTGGATGAGTTCTGGATGTGATGAGAAGTTTGGTGCTATCACGGGTTTGCCGCAAGCCATGGCCTCTAAGACTGGTAGCCCGAAGCCCTCTCCGCTGGATGCGGTTACGTATACGTCTATGCAGTTGTAGAGTATGCTCATCTGCTCTTCTGATAGGCCGACCCAGTATTGTAGCTCGTTCGGGTAGCAGATGTATTTCGTGATTCCCAATTGCTGGAAGTAGGCCGGTAACTCGTCTCCGAATGGGTTTAGGTCGTCTTTGTGGATGTATGTCCAGAGTAATAGCTTTACCTCTTCTGGCGATGCTTTGGTGGAGTCTATGAATTTCTTAAACGCTCTCAAGAGTCCTGGGATATTCTTTCTCTCCGAGAAGTTCGTTCCAACGAATCCGAATATGAATGCGTCTTCTGGTAGGTTGAAGATTCGCCTGCACTCTTTCTGATTCATCGGTTTGTAGATGCCTGTATCTACTCCGTGGGGCACGTAACATGATTCTAGGCCGATTTCCTTCAACTGCTTTTGGGCGAACCTCGTCATAGCGAATATCGCTACCGCATGTTTCAGGTCTTCAATCATGGGTGCCTGGACGGGGATGCAGTCTATGGGGGGATAGGCTATGTAGGGGTATCCATAGGTGTGTAGTCTTCCCCCTAGAACCCATAGGTCGAAGAACTGGAATATGATGTCCGGCTTCAGGTGCTCATACCATACCTTTAATGCCGCTGTAGCGAACTTGTCCTCGAAGTTCAGGGCTGGGTAGACCATTAAGCCTTTGTATTCTATTGGGGTTCCGAAGTGGGTGTAGCCTAGTATGTCTACTTCGTAATGTTTTTTGAGTCTTGAGCAGATGTTGTAGCATACTTTTCCGTAGCCGCTTTTGTGCCAAGGTGCGACTGAGTAGAATAGGATTCTCATAGCTCCATATACCACATTACGTATTGATATGGTATCTCCCTTATTGATGCTAGGGCTGTGTCGAATTGGAGGGTTATTGCGGCGTCTCTGGATATTGGAGGTATGTCTATTGGGATTCCCTGCTCGTATTCGGGGGATACTTCTTCTCTCCTAACGTCTCTCCGGTCTATCGTCCTGTAGTTGATGCCATCTATCTTGATTTTCACCCTTACTTTACATACGAGCCAGTTGGGGTCTTCATATATGTCCGAGAAGTCTAGGAATACTGCATAACGTCTCCGCTTTGTTCCAGTTAGAGGTGTGTTGAACATGGCTGAAATATCTATCTCATCTGTTCCGTAGGTTGGGCCGTCCCATGTTACTACTCCTTCCTCGTCGAAATATAGCTCGGTTACCGCCTGCTTGACGGCTTCTGTTATGGTCATCTGAGACGCCTCCTCTAGCACTTTATCGAGGTAGTCTGGGGTCAATCCTATTTGCCTCGCTATGCTATATAAGATTTTCCGCTCTCCCCCGTATAGCCAGTATTTTACGACTATTGCTCCCCCCTCTATGGCCAAGGTTTTACCGGAGTATCTCTCTCTTAGTCTCCATAGCTCTTCTACGAAGCTTCGGTATAGGAGCCTTTGGTTCGCCGGTATCCCGTTTTCGTCTAGGATTCTGGCCACGTAGTCGTATAATTGGTCTATGCTGGTGTAAGCCTGGGCTATTAGGGTTGAGGATAGGTCGTGTAGGGCTTCGAGCCTAGGATGCCATAGGTCTGGGCTTGTCTTGATTCTCCATCTCTTAGCTCTCTTGGAGGGCATCTCCCATCACTATTTCATTCATCAAGGTTATTAAGCATATCTATCCGGCCTCAACCGCACTTCCTTGAATATTTTTCCAGGTCTCCACTTCGCGTTCAGTAGCCTATATCTGTATAGGTATTTGAGAATCTTCTTTATTCTCGTGAGGGGTAGCCCTACGTTTCTCTGTATTTCCGAGGGCTTCACCCATCCTCCAGCCTTCTTGAGATAACAGTAGACTTCAACCGCTCCCCTTGTTGGGCATCTCCTCACGGGTATGGGTATCAGGTCTAGCGAGAGTTCAACCTTCTTAGGCTCTGCAACCACGGATGCCTCTGATTTAGAGCTTGTCTTTACTGGTATCTCGATTGGCTTAGCCTTAACTTCTATCGGTATCTCCTTCACGGCTTTCAGAACCTTTATCTCCTCTTCAAGCTCCTTTATCTTCTTCTCCTTCTCCTCAAGCTCTTTCTTAAGCTTGGCGATTATGTCTTGCTCCTTGCGTCTTTTGATGGCTAGCTGTTCGAGCTGTTTCCTCAAGTCTTCTAGGGGTTTTCCGAGCTTGGGAGGGATTGGCTTTACCTGAACTATTGGTGTTTCTCCGCCGTGAGGCGTCTTCCTCCAATACGCTTTAATCTTGATGACCTCCCTCTTTATCCAAGCGTAGAACTCCCCGGGCTTCAGCTCCGTAACCTCTTTCTCGGTTATTGGTATGTGGAGCTTCTTGGCCAAGAACATTACTCCAGCCCTTGGGTTGAGGTCTTGGGGAGCCTTGAAGCATCCGAAGAATATGATGTTTGCCTGGGATAGCGCTGATTTGGCTACATCCGCCGGTCTCTGAGTTATTAGGATGGGGATTATCCCGACCTTTCTGCCCCTCTTCATTATGAGGGCGACTTTACGCCTTGAGTCGAAGGATTCTTTCGTGGCTATCTCGGGTGCTATTTCATCGGCCTCCTCTAGAACTAGTAGGAGAGGTCTTCTCAGTTTAGCCCATCTCCGGTAGATTCCATATAATAGTTTGGCGATGAACTGTTTTTGGAGGTATTCATCCTCTATATCTTCTAGGCATATTACGGCTGAGGCGTGGCTCTTGTCTAGGAAGTCTATTATGAGCTTGTGGGCGTCTGGGTCTAGTGGGGCATCCTTGTATGGGCCTCCGAAGACTACTACGTTCGGGTATCGTGCCTTGAGGGTGTGGAACTCGCTTATCGGCTCTATTATGAGAGCTTGGAGACCTTGCTCTATGCATTGTTCGATGAATAACGCCGCTAGGTTGGATTTGCCGTAGCCGGATGCGGCTAGGATTGCGACTCTTATTCCTTCTCTCTTGAAGTCCCCCATGTTTATCTCTAAGTTATCGGCGAGCCTAATCTTCATCTAATCACCTCGTATACTATCTTGTCTTGAGAGAGTTTGACTGCGAGCTTCTGGCCGGGTTTTAGCTTCAGCTTGCGGATAGCTTCCACGGGAATGGTTACGACGAGGGATTCCCCCGTTCTGAAGGGTCTTACAACGCCTATCAGCTCATCCATATTGATTCATCATTATTGGTCTCTAGGCATATTTAAGGTTATAGGTGGATATGGGTGAACCTATATCCTTTTAAGCTCCTAGTTCCTTTGAGAGGTGGAGGATGGAGGTTGAATTATAGCCTTGACTTCTTCCTAGGTGGTGGTAGGAGGCTTCCATCAGTTAGGGAGTTTTTCGCCTATATTCATTCTGTTGAGGGTAGGGATGTGGTCTACAATAATAGGGTTGTTGGTAAGATTTTCATGCACCCTGTGATGGGGAAGATTTACGTTACCTTGAGGGATTACGATAGCCATGTCTTGAAGAAGTGGGGAACTATTGGGGTTAGCAGGGATGTGATTAAGAGGCTCATTCTCGAGGGAGTTTCATATGTGGTGGTTGCGTTTAGAGATGCTGAGAAGGTGTTTTACACGACTCCTCAGAAGTTCATGGATTTGGGGAAGAGCTATTGGAATAAAAAAGAGGGGGATATGCAGTTGCATTTGCCGCTCTCGTGTTTTAAGTCGTTGTGATTCTCACCTCTCTCGGAGCCTCCACGGAAACGACTTGAGTCCAGTTTAAGACCACGAGCTTCTCGTCGTCAATTCTCCTTAATGCCATGATGTAGGGTGCCGCTGGGCTGGCGTATATCAGCGTGCCCCTGATTCTCAGCGGGGAGTGCCTCACCGTTACCTCCACAATCTGCCCTGAGAGGGCTGACCAGATTTCGGCCACCTTTCTCGCCACTTCCATTCTGAGCCTATCGTAGGGTCTCATCGAGGGCTAGTAGAGTATTCGGTCTATTATCGTTTTCGGTCTTACGATTCCCCATATCCAAGCTATCGCCCTTCCTCCACGCTCGTCTCGCTCCACCTGCAGGTGTGTTAGCTTGTAGCCTTTACCCCATACCTCTTCTCTTAGGAATTTTGCGAAGTATCCTGCTCCCTCGGCGTCCCATGGAAGGTATCCGTATAGAACTCCATAAGGGCTCTTCATCGGCTTGACAGCTGTGATGAAGAACTCATCTGAAAGCTTCCTCTCCACGCGGAATGGATGCTTTATCAAGACGTTCGCTATTATGTTTGCTACCCCCCAGATTATCAAGGCTAACGATATTCCAGCCATGAACGCTAGCAACGCTATCTGCGCGGGTGTTGGGGGGAACCATGCTATGGCTAGTAGGGCGGTGAAGTAGAGCCACCAGACTCCTATGACTAATGGGATACCCGCGAAGCCTTTTCGGATTATCGCGTATATGCTGATTATGGCCACGACTATGCCTATTACTATCCATGCGGCTAGGGGTTCTATCAAGGTTGCCACCTCACCTTTAGCTCGGAGAAGAGGTATTTATATTTACAATGAACCCAGTATCTGGTCGAGCCGGCGAATAGGATTCCGCATAGCTTGTCCTTATCTGAGGGTTCATCTCCCGTCAATAGGAATACTGGAGAACCCGAGTCCCCTCCTCTCGCTATGCCTTCAACTAATACAACGTCTTCGAATATTCTCCATGCATCTCCATACCAGACTTTGACTTTGGCCTTGTCATCTACTACTCTGCCCTTGGTGATTCCCGTCGTTCTACCGCATTTCCAGACGGTTTTTCCGAGTATTCCGTCTCCTAGGCAGGTTTCCTTGACTTTTAGTATGGAGCCGTCGTCTAGGTATACTCCCGACTCTAGGGTTCTCAGCCTATCTGTTGGCTCCCATGATGCTACGGCGGCGTCTAGGTGGTTCGGCTTCTTGGAGGGGGTGCACCACTCTTCTAAGAGCCAGCCGAATAACATGCATATTATCCGCTTCCACCACGGCATCTTCTCCGGCTTATCCCATTCGACCTTTCTCTTTAGAATCCCTATGATGTCGTCTGGCTTGGTTCCTCCATCGTATTTGCCCGGCTGTAGGATTTTTGTTTCTCCGGGTGTTCCCTCGTATACGTGCCGGTTTGAGACGGTTACTACTAAGCCGTCTGTTAGGTCTAGGAATTTTCCGGTTAGGGTGCCGGCGGTTATCTCCTCGCTCCCCACGGATATGCCGGCGGCTAGCTTATTATGTCTGGTTGTTCGGTCGAAGGCCATAGTGCTTTCAACCTCCCTACTTCTTTAACCTCTACCTCGAAGCCGTGGAATATTGCTAGATTTATTGTTTTCGCCACTTCTTCTTTCTCGACGTATATTACTATTCTCTTGCCGTCTACCCCATATCCGACTATGCCTTCTTGTTCGAGGAGCTTGTCTAGGTTTTTCTTAACTTTTCTGGATTGCATGGCTCCTCATCTCCCTAGAAGTAGTTTGCGACGACGAATAGGGCGAATCCTATTGCGCAGGTTGCCCCGCCTACTAGGTAGTTGCCTGCTTTAATCTGGTCTGCTCCGGTTGTCAGGAGGAATACTGCGACCGTTTGTAGGACTGCTCTCCATCCACTCTCGGCTAGCTTCCTGAATTTGGGCTCTTTCTTAGGTTTCGGGCTCACGCTTTCTCACCTAGGGGTATGGTGGACGTTCTCACTTATAAGCTTGTATGATTCTCCCGTGGACTATTAGGTCTCCATATATGTGGATTGGGGATGCTCCTACTATGCCGTAGGTGAAGTATCCCCAGCCCCCGTGTATCTCCTTATATCTCTTTAGCTCGGTTCCCAGGTTGAGTTGGAGGTCTGCTTCAGGGATTAGGTCTTCGACCACGTATCCTCCTCTAAGGGGCTTGGTGTCGTTATACATCTCGGTTAGGACGTTTACGAGTTGCTCATACCACGTATCTCTAATCACCTGCCCGCCCGACAGTTTCAGTTTCTGAATGTCTTGAAGGGTTGGCATTATTCGATTCCCCCTAAGCTCCTATGGCGATTCTCACTTCGTGAATCTCCATCTCTTTGTTTTCTGCGGCGGAATTATATATGGATGCATTGAAGACGTATGGACTAGCGAGTGCGCCGGAGGGCAGGTTTGTTGTAATGGTTCCCGCTAGTGAGCCGTCTAGATAGAATTCCACCTTCTCTCCCGGATAGAATTTAAAGCTGAGCCTCCTTGTGAGTGTTCCTGGGAAGGTAGTGAGTTCCACGGTTGATTGGTAGTTGCCATCTCCTACTGAGCCATATACGGTGCCGTTCACAATCACAAACCCTATGTGGTCGTCTGTATTCAAGTCGGAGCCCAAGTCTTCTATTCCACCAACGACAAGCCAGATTATTTGGTTTGTAGCTTGCTTGATATAGACTGATGTTATCATGCGTATCTCCACGTCCCATGAGGGCCAGAAATTCCCGTATGTATGCTTATAGATTCTGGCATAGCTGGCGCTCGTGGTTCCAGTATAGAGAGTTACCTGAGAACCTCCCCATGATATGCTTCCAGAACCTGTTATTGCGGAGGAGAGGGCGTCGGGTGGCCAGTTTCCAAGTATGAGTATGGGATTCAGGTGTTCTGCGAGGTAAAGGGGGATGTCTTTGGGTCTCGCGGAGTCTGTTGGTGATGTCGGTGCCCCTAGATTCTTTATTATGTGGCCTTCCCAGTCCTTATCCACGTCTATTGTGAGTTCGGATAGTTTCGAGATTCCTATGAATTTGGCCTCGGTTCCGGTTCCTATTTTGACGTTTTTGAGGTCTGTTCTGTAGAATATTCTTCCCTCGTCTATTACGTCGTCGGTTCTCTTTTCCAGAATTAGGTTGGTGAACTCGAATGGTGATGGGAGCTTCGGTCTGGTTACTGCGGCATCGGCTATCTTTGGCGTGGTTACTGCGGCGTCAGCTAGCTTGGCTGTGGTGATGCTTCCATCTGGATGGTCTATCGGCGATGCAGTTTTGTGAGAATCTAATTCGGCTTTTCTTATGGCTTCATCTGATTGGGTTGGCTCTTGTAGGACTTTCACTATTGGGGATTGGAGATGGTATGTGAAGTATCCCCATCCACCCCATATCTCCTTGAATCTCAGGGTTTTTAGCCCGAGGTTTAGGGCTAGGTCTAGGTCTGGGATTATGTCTCCTCTTGCGTATCCGTATGAGATTACAGGGGTTATTCCGTCTATCTCGTCCTTGAATTCATGTAGGACTTCGGTTAGCTTCGAATACCATTCCTCGGTTATGACTCTGCCTGTTGGGAGGTATAGTTCTTCTATGTCTTGTCTGGTGGGCATCTCTACATCACCCCTAGTCTAGTTGCTATTTCTCTCAGTATGTTTTCGTCTAGACCGGCTGATTTGTATCTTTCTATGAGGTCTTCTTTGGTGAGGTTTGGCTTCCACCATCGGGTTGTTCTATGGCCTTTGTGTGTGAGGTAGTATAGCTCGTATGCGTAGTTGAGGTATTGGGTTCTGAAGAAGGTCAGGACTCCGTGCTTGTCTAGGACTTGCTTTACCTCGTTTCTTATCCGCTGGAGTTCGAGCTGGTATTCTCCTCCCCTCCAATGGAGGTTCTCGGTTCTAGTCCATAGGAAGACCCGTGGCCAGAATAGGACTTCTGGGCTGAAGCTCATGGAAGACTGCCATGTTATCTGCTCGTCCACTCTGGATTTGAAGTAGTCTGCTGTCTCCTTCTTCCATGAGCCTGGTGGGTGGAATACTCGGGAGTAGTTTACCCTAGCTATGTTTACGTGGGATTCGTAGACGTATAGGTTCTCGCATTCTAGGGTTTGGGTGAAGTCTGGGGGGAGTCTGACCGTGAAGGCCGGCGGCTGGACTACGTTTACCCCGACTATCGCTAAGCCTACTATGGTTGCGACTTGAACTTTTCCTTCGACTACTGAGTATAGTTCGAATAGCATTTGTGCCCATGTTGGGTCTGCTCCTCTCTGAACCATTTGGTCTACTAGATAGTCCATGACCTGGGAGAGGGTTTTCTTGTCGAGCTTGTAGTAGACTCCTTCTCGGGTTGATGCGAACTGGCGGAAATACCAGATGATTCGCTCTATGTCCTCGTCTGCTAGGCTTCCTTTGGGAGGCGTGAAGGGGCGGGGTTCATAGTATTCTTCGAATACGGTTGTGAAGTCTATCGGATAGTAGTGGAAGTTTGAGGAGTCTAGGTGGGCTGATAGGGCTAGGTATAAGTCCATTAGAAAACGGAATATCACGTTCGCCCCTATCTTCGGGTAGATTACCTCTGGATAGGCTGACCAATCTCTAGCGGTTAGGTCTACTCCCTGGATTGATGCGTATCGCTTGAGGTAGCTCAGCTTCCTCAGAAATGGGTCTTGGCTCAACCCCGGCTGATGTCTGGGCTTGTGTCTAGGCATTCTACATCACCTTTACTCGGCTTTTCTCTCCTTTCTCCTCTTGTAGACCTCGAAGAGTATCTGTCTCTCCTCTGGGCTGTATACTATCCAGTCCACTCCCCAGAGCGTCTTGGCTCTTCCCCATAGGGTTGCCACGTTGTCTAGCTCTTTCTTGAACTCTTGCTCGGTCATCTTTCCAGCCACGTATAGGTTTCCTATCTCGGTTACGTATCTTCCGAGCTCTGAGGCGAGTTCTCGGGCGGCTATGTAGGGTATCCAGTATTTCTGCTCGTCTTCTGGAACTCCTAGGGCCTCCATCTTCTTCTTGAGGAAGTCGTCTGGTATCGGGATGTATTCCTTCATGCTTGCTAGGGTTGATAGGCTTATAGTGTAGATTCTCGCGTTCTTCTCTATGATTAGCTCCACCAGCTCCTTATCGGCTATCAGCTTTGAGAGCTCTGCTCTCGCTTGGTCTAGCGTGATTGCCCCTCGCTTGAGCTTGTTTAGGGTCGCATCTATCTTTAGCTTCTTCTTCTGGGCTTCCTTCTCTATCTTGGCCGTCTCTATCAGGATGTCTATCTCCCTTGGCTTCTTGTAGCATTCCGCGAGCTGGGCTCTCGCCGTCTTCTCGTCTATGTATCCCTCTTCGAAGTCGTCTAGGATGGCCCTCACCTGTCTTGCCAGCTCATCTCTTATGGGTCTTATCCTGAATACTTCTAGGATTATGTTCTGGTCTTCTGGCGGTATGTTTAGTTTCTGCATTCGGGCTTTGAGGAAGTCTTCGCTTATCTCTATGATGGTGGCATAGGATAGGAGGGTTGAGATGCTTAGGGTGTATTCCTTGACGATTTCTCCGACGGTTCTACCTATGAGCGCATCTACCAGCTCTGGGACGACTATTATCTTCTGTAGCTCGGCCCTTGCTTCCGATACCCCGATTTCCCCTCTCCTAAGCCTCGCTAGGATTGCCTGTATCTGATAGTCCTTGACCTTGTTTTCTCTCCTTATCTTGGCGGCTGTTACTAGGATGTTTATCTCCTCCTCCTTCTTGAAGCATTCGGATAGCATGTTCCTTAATGCGTCCTCGGTCATGTAGCCGTCTACGAAGTCTGTTATCGCGGCTGAGATTTCCCTCGACAGCTCGTTTCTAATCGGCCTCACCTTGAAGACTTCGAGTATTATCTCTTGCTCGTCTTCTGGAACTCCCATGGCGTCGAGCTTGTTTGTAAGCAAGTCTTCTGGGACTTCGACTACATCCGCGTAGGCTAGTAGGGTGGAGATGCTGAGGGTATAGGTTCTCCCGTGAGCCTCTATTATGGAGTTGGCCAGCTCTTCTGATAGCCCAAACTCCTTCATGAGGGCATTCCTCGCCTCATCTACGGTTATGGCACCTCTCCTCAGCTTGTTTATTATCTCCCTGAACTTCGTCCGTCGGATTCTGAACTCGCTCTCCTTCAAGATTAGCTGAATCTGCTTGTCGGTGAGCAGAGTCCCTGAGACGGCTTTTATTTCCGCCTCAGCTTTGTCTTTGGTTATGAACCCATCCTCGTAGAGACTGCAGATTGCGTCTATGGTTCTGAGTAGCTGACGGTGCGTGTAGTAGAGCTGGTCTCTTACCTTCCTAGCCTTTATCTGGGTTAGGGTGGTCTCTAGGACGGTTGGGTTCCTTATGATGGCTTTCAGCTCTTTCTCCAGCGTGGCGTCGTCTATTTCTCCGACTACGTAGAGGTTTCTCAGTCTTTCGATTTTCCTCCTAGCGTTTTCTCGCTCTATGTCTGCTGAGGCTCTTATGAGGAGTAGCTCTACCTCTCCTGGGAGGAATTTTACGGTTACGTCTTTGCCTAGGAGCTTGAGGGTTGCGAGGTTGGACAGCCTAGCTCTCGCATCCTTGATTGTTAGGAGCCCTTCTCGAACCAGCTCTATGACTCCGGTTCTGGCGTAGGTTCTCTCCTCCGCGAGGGCGTTCATCATCTCCGCTACGGCTATATCATCCACATAGTTAGGATGCATCCCCCTCGCGGTTACTATCTTTCTCACGAATTCCTCATCCACTATGCCCCACTTATACATCCATCTGACATCTATTCTGGTTGGGATGTCCGCCATGAGTTCTATCATTATCGCGTTGTCCGGCGGAGCTACCGTGTCATCCCCGAACCATGATTGCGGGTAGTAGTCGTGCCACTTCATGTAGCTTGGTAGGGCTTTATTCAGGAACTTATTGGGGTCTACTTTCTTGACAGGCTCATACCATAGGAGCCCCGCCTTGGCTCGGGTGTAGAATAGCCATAGGTTTTCTGCCGATGGGTATCTGAAGTGGAGTAGGTAGTAGAGTTTGGCCAGAGATGGTGTGAAGCCATGCATCTTCATCGCTGTCTCGAAGTTGCTGTAGTCCTTGAAGATGTCGTGAACCATCATTCTAGCGAAGTCGCTTGGAGTTGGTAGTGAGAAGATTAGCGGTATGGGTATTTCAACGTCCTCGCCGAATCTGTTTTTGACCTTTACTGGAGGCGGCGTCTTCCTCCTCGCTTGCCCTCCATAATCTATTCCTGTTATCCAGTAGATTACGTCGTCGGAGTATCCGGATAGGGCCATGTATTCAGCCATGTATTCTCTGAATCTCCTGAAATCTGGTGTGGCGTAGCATCTTCTCGTGAGCTGGGTCATCTGAGCTAGGGTTGGAATCTCTACCGGGTAGAAGTTTCTGAAGGCGGCGTTTAAGCCCTTGGCCATTGGCTGGAAGAACCATATTCCAGCTCCATATGCTATCGCGTGGGCGATTATTGTTCCTCCCTCTCCTACTGCTTTGGCGATTTCGCCTAGTATGGCTCCAGGCTTTATAGGCACCTGCAATCCTATGCCTAGTGGGTCTACGCTTATTACGACCTCTCTCATCGTATCAGCTATCCCTAATAGGACTCCCGCTAGCGCTCTCGGGCCGAAGAGGAATGGTGCCATCGTTGGTAGTAGGTTGATGAATATCTCTATCTCTCCTCCCATTCCGGTTTTCGACTTCTCGGTGATGATTGAGGCTATCTGCTCTTTCAGCGCCTTCGCCGCGTTGCCCCATGTGGCTGAGTATAGGGCTAGGAATGCCTGTGTGATTGCGTCCGCCGCAGTCTTACCGAATTCCATTAATGCTTGTGCGACGCTCTGAGCTACCCCGAAGAGAGCTTTGCCCAGTCCGACCAATGCGTTCCAAGCCCATTTAGCGGCTTCCTGTATCCATCCCCAGAGGGTTTGGAGGGCGCTCCATATAGTTGATAGGACTGTTTTACCGGCCTCTACTATGGCTTCCCCGAATGATTTGAGATAGTCTACTGGATGTGCGAAGAAGTCGGCTATTTTGCTTCCCCATTCTGGGAGGGTTTTTGTGAAGAAGTCTCCTATGGGCTTGAATACATCTGCTACGGGTGCTAGGGCGTCTGAGATTGGCTTTCCTACGTTCTCCCAGAGCCAGTCTTTTATGGGTTCTATCACCGTCTTATAGAATCCGCTCCATGCTTCTGTTAGTGCTCTCGTGATGTGTCCTACAGGGTCTTTGAAGAATTCTATCACATATTTTGAGAAGTCGGCTAGCCATGATGGTAGGGTTTCGGTGAAGAATTTTATCGCGGAATCTATGAAGTTTTTGACATTTTTATATATCCAGTCGAAGAATGCCGGTATGCCCTCGGTAAAGAGCTTGATTGTGTTATCTATGAAGGCTTTAACGTTTTCGTAGACCCAGTTGAAGAATCCGGGTATGTCTTCGGTGAAGAATTTTACGGCGTTTGAGAAGAAGTCTGATAGGGGCTTTCCTATGTTTGTCCACAACCAGTCTTGGACGGGCTTTATCACCATGTTGTAAAAGGCGTTCCATGCGGCTGACAGCCCCTCGGTTATGGCTTTGCCGAACTCCATTATTCTCGCAGGGAGATACTCTGTGAAGAATTTTGGCACGTCTACTGTGAAGAAGTTTACTGCGGCGTCTATGAAGGCTTTAACGTTCTGGTATATCCAGTTGAAGAATGCTGGTATGCCTTCTGTGAATAATTTTACTGCGTTATCTATGAAGTTTTGGGCGCTTGTGGTTAGCCAGTTCCAGATGTTTAATACTCCGTTTACGAATCCCTGGAAGACCGCTCCGAGGTCTTGTAGCCTCTTGGTGGCCTCCTCAATCCATCCCCGCGCCTTGTTGAGAGCATCGCTGAATGCTTTGGCCAATAGGTCTCTCAGCCACTCAAATTTGGATATAACAATTCCTCCCAGTTCTCTAAACCTGTTCACCACGCTGTCGAAGAAGCCGCGGAGGAATGTTGATACCCCGGCTAGGGTGGAGGATATTCCCTGTATGGTTCCCGCTATCCAGTTTCTGAGTCCGTCTATTAGTGGAGATACTACCTCTCTTACCCTCTTCCCCATCTCTGAGATTATCTGCCCTACTTTGGATAATACTTCCCCGAATTTGTTGAAAACGTCTGAGAAGAATTTTCCGATGTCTGAACCCAGGGATACGAGCTTGTCCCATACCTCGCCTATTTTAGAGGTTATTTCCCCGAATTTGCTGAAGGCTGTGGAGAAGAAGCTAGAGATGTCTGAACCTAGGGATATGAGCCTATTCCATATGCTTGAGACGTATGAGAATACGCTCGTAAGGCTACTGCCTATGTCTGAGAGCGAGTCTAGAACCCAGCTGAATCTGGTGGAAACATAGGAGTAGGTGTCTGATAGGAGGTTGTAAACGGAGGTTACCCATGACTCCACAGAATCTATGGCTCCCATGATGGCGTCCTTCGCCCAGTCTATCCAGCTTGTGATTGTGTCCTTGACCGAGTTTATGATTCCCTTCAGAGAGTCTTCTAGAACGGAGAGAGCTCCCTGTATCTGCTCCCATAACCAGTTGATTAGCTGTCCGAGCGGGTCTCCGAGTCCTCCTAGCTCCCATTTGAATAGCTCCTCTGGTAGCTGGTCGAAGGTTACCTCTGAGACCTTGAAGTAGCGGTCTATAGCCTTGACCACTATACGGGTGTCTACTCCATCTAGGTTCATCTTCCCCTCAGCATGGGCTTTAAAGTATAGTAATGGTCTACGACCTCGTTAAGCCTCCTCCTGAATTCTTGCTCGCTCCTACAGATAAAGTGGGCTACGGGTGATACGAAGCGCCCATCTCTTATTCGATAGGCTACTAGATATTCTCTCTGGCCTGTGAAGGTTCTATGCTCCATGACTTCCACTATTTCAACGATTACGTCTCTGATTGTGAAGCTCTGGGGTGCCCTAGGCATTATGCGGCCACCTCCGCTCTGAGCTCCTGTATCTCGTCTATTATCTCGGCTATCTCCTTGGCCTTCTGATAGACTCCGCACTCGCCTTTATGATTGCATTTACATGCGGCGACCTTGACTGTTAGGGCTGTGGTTTTCTCTACCAACTGCATCAGCAACGTCTGCATCTTCTTTTGGCTAGGAGTTAGGGCGGCTTCTCTAGTTGCCGCTAGCGCTGAGGAATTGTATATTCCGGTTGGCGGCGTTGGGGTTGATGAGTTTGGCTGGGTGGACTTCCTTCTAGCCCGCTTTCGGGGTTGCTCTTGCTCGGACATTTAACTCCCCCCGAGGGTTTTTTCTATAATGTAGGTTATAAGTGTTATGTGGGCTTCTCTAGGAGTATTAGGTCTTTTTCTAGGCGGAAGATGCTTCCCTCGGCCCCGTATCCGGTTATTGCATATATGTAGTCTTCTAGGAGGGTGAATTGTCGGGTTGGGGTTGTTGGGAAGGGTGGGGTTAGGATTGTGGGATGTCTGGGTCTCGGTAGCTTGGTTGGGGGTTTTCCGAATTGGATGATTTTCTTCTTGGTCATGTTAGTGTTGTATATTTCTATCATGTCTCGGCTGAACACCACTAATATGTCGTCCACGACTAGGAAGCCGGGCTCGTAGAGGCTTGTATAGGTTTTGGTAGACCATAATCCCGTCGAGGGGTCGTATTGGAGGATTGCTCCGATGGAGGGGTTTGGGCATATGTAGATTTTATCGTTTTTCCGGAAGCCCGTGCATTCTGAGGTCGGTATCGCCGGGATCGCTCTAAGGGCTTCCCATTTCTGGGTTGATATGATGAATCTCCAGAGGTCGGCTCCATGTGAGCCTCGGATTACATAGAGGTGGTCTGGGTTGCTTTCTCCTCCCCATAGGATGACGGCTCCATCTCCTATGGTGTCGGGAGCCTCTGGATATGCTCTCCACGAGTCGTTGGCCATGCTGTAGGAGTAGAGAGACTTTGAGCCTCCGGCGGGTATATACCATATCAGCTTGTGATATGAGTCGTAGTCTAGGAGGACTCCAGTCGAGTCGCGGGCTTCTGGGAGGTCTGCCATGGATTCTATCTCCTCTTCCTCGACATCTATTCTAGACCATCTTAAGGAGGGGCCTTGCTTGAGGAACAGGTATTTTGGGGGGACTGCGAGGAGCTGGGGGTAGCGGCCTCCCAAGCCTCTAGGAGTCTCTATCAGCCATTCCCACGTCTTAATCTCGATGCTCATTTCCCCTCGAATCTATGACGCAGTAGGGTATTAATCTTAGCTCTAGCTCAGACCTGTTGCACGGGTGCCCGTAGACCGGCTTATCTTGGGGTCTTAGTGGCGAGCCTAGACCTTCGCCGTGGTCTGAGGTAATCACTATCCTGCCTTTCATAAAGGGTAGTATTTTCCTGAGTTCTTCGAGAACTAGCTTCAAGTTGTCTTCGTATGCTTTTTCTAGGATTCCGGCTTTCTTGGCTTCGGCATATTTTCTAGCCACTACTTCTGCTGGGGTTAGGGATGTTCCTCTCCTATCCATGAATATCTTGATGTCGAGCTTGGTTTCTCCTATGAATGGGTGGTGCGGCTGGAGGAACCATAGGATTTTGCGTTTGTAGCCCTTAATCGTTCTTAGGTTCTTTATGAAGGTTGAGGTTACGTATCTGGGTGGGCAGGTTGATAAATTGTAGTCGAATCCGGCGTCAATTACCCTGGTGAATAGGTGCTTGAAAAGCGTTATGAAGGGGTGCCCAGTAATCACTACTGAACTCGGGATTGGTCTCATGTTCTCTAAGAATTCTAGGGTGCAAGAGGCCCAGCTAATCTTAGCTTCTACTTTTCCTATATTCCAGTTTCTCGCAAAATAGTCGTATCTGCATGAGTCTAGAATTATCAGATAGTCCCAATCTCCTCCGAGGTCTAGTCTCTCCAGCCGCATCAACTACTGTTTCACGGCTGAGACTATTAAGTTTGTGCTCATGAACCCCGAATAGCGGCTTATTGCTATGTGCTCCAGTCCGCTTCTCTTAGTTGAGCTATGCCCATCAGGGCTATTTTATCCTCTCTAGGTATCTGTAGCTTGTCGAGGAATTCTATGAAGCTCGGTAAATCCCATGCTAGGTCTATGAAGACTTGCACGAGTTTCTCCGCATCGTTTCCAGCCTCGTTGAAATCCTCTACAATCTCCCAATACTCGTCCTCATCCATAATGCCCATCTTCACCCATGCTCCATAGAACTTTAGCGTCTCCGTCCTCAATAGGTCTACGGTTTTATTCGAGAGCTTCATTCAGCGTCATCCCCGATTATGTTGCTGAGGTGTTTCCTCAACTTCCATCAGAGTCTTCTGACGGATATATGGTTCCAATCTCTTCTCTGCTATCTCCACGTATTCTGGAACTATCTCTATGCCGATCCACTTCAATCTCCAATCCACCTTCTTGGCATATTCGTTTACTGGGAGCTTGAATTCTCCCCACATCTTCTTATTTATAAGCTCACAGGCTAGAAGGGTTGTTCCAGCCCCGCACATCGGGTCTAGGACTACTCCATCGGGTGGACAGCTACTGAGGATCGGCCTTAAACATATATCTATTGGATAGACGGCGAAGTGAGCCTCTGGAAATGGTCTCGTGTTTATCATCCACAGGTCGCCTGGGTTCTTGCCCTTCAAGTCTCCTGCGTGGTCGTGAACCCAGTTGATGAACTTTTGCTGGAGCTTTGGGTTGTCTGGGAATAGTCTCTCGGCGACCTTTCTAGAGGCTTCACGCATCTTGGCCAGCGACTGCTCCCTGATAAATCCTTGGAGATTCTGCCCATACTCATGCTTAGAATACTTACTATCATACTCGAGGCCCGACTTCTTCATCTCCTCATAGACTAGCTTCAACCCTCTTAGAAACTTCTCCTTGAGGTGTAGGGGGTCTTTGTATGAAGCCCTAATCCTCCCAACGGCAAAATCATGTTTAACGCCATACGATTCCCAGACTGGGGCGATCCTATGGGCTGGTGAACCTCTCTTGCCAAAGGGTTTGACATTCCTAGTGAGTAGCTCAACCCAAGTTCTGGGCTCTTCACGGATCGTATCCAGATTATAGTAGTATTTCCGAGACTTCACGAAGTGGAAGATGTATTCATAGGTTTTTGTTAGGCGGTCTTTGACGCTTTCAGGCATGTGGTTTGGCTTATACCAGATTATCGCGTTTCTGAGAATCCATCCGTCTTCTATCATGGCGAAACCGAATCTCCATGGGATCCCCATTAAGCACTTGGGTTGATAGCCCGCGGCCTTCTCTTGCGGAGAACTTTTCTGACACATGCATTCCGCGACCTTAGCCCTCCTAAAGTTCTGGAAGAGGGTTTTATCACCTCGACCACAATGGCTACCTGCGTAGGTGTCGCCTATCACAACATATAGGCTTCCAGTCTTCTTTAGGACTCGCTTAACCTCGCGGTTTATCTCGATTAGATGCTGGATATACATCCGCCAATCGGGTTCTAGGCCAAGCTGGCCTCTCCAGCCATCATTCCAGACCGTTATAGCTTTCTCCGAATAGTCTCTGAGGCCGTAGTAGGGGGGACTGTATATCACTAGGTCTATGGATTCTTTTGGGAAGGTTCTCATTACCTCTCTACAGTCTCCGCAGATTATCTCATTTAATGGGAGCGACATTCTCCTTCACCGCTTGACATATTATGTTAGTCCCACCATCATTTTTAAGCTCAACCACCTTAAATCCATATTTCTCTAAGAGGTTTTTTAGGGCTTTCATGGTGAACCCCGATTTGTGATAATTATGCTTATGGTCTTGAGGCCCGTATATCCAGTAGCTTAGGGCTTTGTAGTCTGCTCCTCGCTGTGGGTGTAGGATTACTTTGTGGGCTATGGCTTCTAGGTCTGGGCATTGGATTAGGAGCTTGCCTCCCGGCTTGAGTAGTCTATTGCATTCCTTGATTACGTCCTCTATTTTTCTGAAGGAGACGTGCTCTAGGCTGTCTTTTAGGAGGATTAGGTCGAATTCCTGGTCTTTGAACGGGTAGGGGGTTTTCTCCATGTCCCATACTAGGTCTGGGTTTACTTCTTCTCTGATGTCCACGTTTATCCACTCTTCCTCATTGGTAGATTGCCTTTTGTCTGAGCCGCATCCTAGATACAGGCATTTCCTTGAGGATGCCATGTCTTTTCAGCACTCCTGCTAAGAGTTCTCCTATCCTATACCAGTTATATTTTTCTCGGACTTTCTGGGCTCTTTTCTCGAAGGTTTGCTTGAATTCTTCTAGGTGGTCTATGACTTCTAGGAGCTTGAGGGTTAGGTCGTCTATGCTTGCTTCCCAGCCCATGCCTATGTGGATGGGGTTTCCTTCTAGAACCTTTACTCTGTCTGCTACTTCGACGGGTATAGCGTATTCTATGTAGTCTAGGAAGCATCCTGCTTTGGGGACTAGGGTTGGGACTCCTCTCGAGATTGCTTCTAGGGCTTGTAGTTCGAAGCCTCCTCCCCTTGAGGGGAATACGGCTATGTCTACTATGTCGAATAGTTCTCGGTATTCTCTCTCGGGTAGTTCTTTGGCCACTTCTATGTGCTTAAGGGTTTTGAGCATGTGGAGGTAGGGGTCTATTCCAGGTAACCGCTTTATTAGGAGGGTTACATGCGGTAGCTTCTGCTGAACCCTCTTCATGGCCGCGAATACTAAATCGGCTCCCTTCCTGAATCCTGAATGACGTAGGTCGAATAGGACGTATATTAGGTTCTTTTCGAGCTTGGTTCTCTCTAGGGCTTGGAGGGTTGGAGAGGTTACGGATTTGGCGGGGTATAGGAATTCTCTGGATATTCCGTGTGGAACTATCTCTATCTTCGTGGTGGCTCCCGATTCATGGTATGCGGTTTTGGCGAAGGTTGAGGGGACTATTAGGAGGTCTGTCATGTTCACGAGCCTTATGGCCTCGGGTGATAGCTTGTCGCTGTCCGCCGTGTCGAATGCTATGAGCTTATCTGCTTTGCTGGCCACGGCTTCGAAGGCTTTGAGGTCTGGTGAGCCTCCCCTGAAGAATGGGTATAGGAGTGGGTGTATGGCCAAGGTTGCGTGGTCTGGTATCATGCTGGGGGTTAGGAAGTCTACGTCTAGCTCGCGGATTAGGGTGTATCTGCTCAGCTGTTCTATGTGCTTCTTGGCGATGTAGGTGAAGCTTACTAGGTTGCTTATCGGGTATGCGTAGTGGAGCTTCACTCCGTAGATTTGGCTGTGGGACGGCATGTGGCCTTCACCTCGACCTCCTCTATCCCTAGGTGTTTCAGGAGCTTCGGGTATATCTTGTGGTAGTCCCAGTTTCTAGAGTTCTTCAGGGCTTTCCGGCTGTATTCTTGGTATTCTTCTCTCTTGTTGTGCCATATGTCTATTGCGTAGGCCATCATCTCGGCTAGGTCTGCCTCGTCGTATTCGTAGAAGAGCCATTGCTGGGCGGCTTTATAGGAGATTAGCCTAGTGAAGAGGGGGTCGAATACGAAGTTGTAGTCTTTTGAGGAGAACTCGCTTAGGGGAGGTATCCATGGATGTATGACTGGGAGGCCGAGGGCGTTTGCCTCTAGGAGGGGTAGGCCGAAGCCCTCTGAGGAGGTTGGGAAGACCGCGTAATCACATGCGGCGACCAGCCTCATGGCGTCCTCATATGGTAGGGAGCCGTAGGTTGTGAGCATCGCGACTTTCCCCTCCTTGATTAGGTCTTTGAATTTCTCTTGGGCTGAGGGGTCTGTGTGGAGGATTAATACGTAGTCTGGGAGTTCTGCGTTTTTGAGTAGTCTCATGGCCGTTGCGAGCTTGTCGAGCCTCTTCCGAGGGTCGTCTCGGGCGAAGTATATTATCTTGCATTTTCCGGGGAATTTTCTGTCTAGTAGGGCTTTGAACCTGTTTTTACCCCGATTGGTCTCCTTGACTATTGATTTCATCTGCTTGTAGTCTATGGCGTGGTGAACCCAGTCTATCACGGTTAATCCGGCTTTCTCTAAAAGCTCTTTGGTGTGCTGGGAGTTGGCTATAAGCTCTATCTTGGGGAGGTTTGAGCATATTCTGGCGGCGGCTGTTGGGACTCCCTCTACGGTTACGTATACGGCCATGGGTTTTCCTATGCGGTTCTTGTTCTCCAGGTATGGGAATATCACGCCGTCTATGAATGGGGGTATGCCTAGAGAGAACCAGAGGAAGGCGTGGTTATCCTTGTTTAGGAGGTCGTATATGCTCCAGGTGTTCTTGTAGACTACTTCGTGGCCGAGTTCCCCTAGAAGTCTCTCTATCAGCTTGGCTTGGTTCACGATGGAGATTGCGCTCATTACGGAGAATACTACTCTCATCTCGGCATAAAAAAGGTGGGGGGAGTTTTAAGGCTTGCGTTGATTCAGCTGTTCGGCGGGTTGGCGATTTAGTAAGCCGCCATTCCTATGACTAGGTAGATTATCTTGTCTAGGATGGTGGTGTCGAGGCCATACTGGGTGAACTTCGCCTTCTCAGCGGTCGCTATCTTCTGCAGGGCCACTCCTGAGTTGTGGCCCTTGGCTCTATAGAGAGCCCTCGCGAAGTTCAAGTAAGGTATCCTAGCGTTGCCTAGGATACCGGCGTCGTCGAGGACTGCTCTGACCTTGGTCTCGATGTCGGTGATTTCAGCTTGCCTCGCTTCCTGTCCGTCGAGCATCAGCGGCTTTAGGGCGGTGAATTTAGCGGCTACGTTGTCTGGGATTACTCCCAGCTCGTATTTCCTAACTCTGGTCTCGTAGCTCCTGTATGGCATGGCACTTGAATGTTTCGCCGAATAGTTTATATATTCGTCTGAGGGGGGTAGGTTACCCCTAGTAGGCACGGGTAAGGGGAGGTATTTTTATAAGGCGAGAAGTAGATTTGCTGTTGGGCGGATTATGAGCGGAATTCCGGAGGAGAAGATTCGGGCTGATTTCGAGATTAAGGAGAGGAGCCCTGAAGAGGAGTTCCGGCGTTGGGAGGAAGCCAGCCGCAGGGCTATGGCGATTAAGATTCTCGACCAAGCTGAGAGGTATGTTAGAGGCTATCTGAAGGACTATGCCATTAAGACTTATACGAACTTCAAGAAGAATCCCTTAAGGCTTGTCATAGAGGTTGATGCGAGCCTCCCCGAAGAAGAGGAGGAAGAGGAGTCAGAAAAAGGTGGGGAAGTTTCTGAACGCTAGTCTGTTCCAACGCTCTTTTTGAGTTCTTCGGAGATGAATTGTCTTATGGCGTATCTTATTGCCTCAGCTCTGTTCGGGAACTCCCTCCTCTTGACCAACTCATCTAAGGCTTCTACATAGGCTTCTGGTATGTGGACTGTTACTATTTTCATGGGCATGTTCTCACCTCAATTCCTGCTTCAGGAGGTCTCTTACGGCGAAGCGGACGGCGGCGCTCTTCGATGGGTAGAATCCTCTTCTCACGAGCTCGTCTAATCCTTCGATTAGGGCCTCCGGCATATATGCCGCTATTACTTTCATACGTCTCTTCACCATCTCCCCGAATATAGTAGGGGGATTTCTAGGGTATAAGGATTACTCGGTTAGCCTCTTATAATGTATCGTTCTCCATCTGCGTATAGCTTACTTCCGACTATTCTTACTATTACTCCTTTTACGGCTGATTTCCATAGTTCTACGTCCACGTTTTCGGCCATGACTTGGCTTGGGGATACGTCTTGGATTTCTAGGATTCCCTCGCCTGTGTCAATTTCTATCATGTTTAGGGGGATGTGGTAGACTACGTATCTTCCTTTTAGGACTAGGATTTCCTCGCCCATGTCTTTCTCCCCGATTGTGTAGAAAAAATGGGGAGGTTAGGTTGCTGGGTATTCGTGTCCATAGAATAGGTCGTGTTTGAGGAGCTCTACCTCGGAGTCTTTGAAGACTAGGGTTATGGTGGGCTGGCGGTGCCAGAAGCTCTGATAGGTCTTCACCTCGTAGGATTTGACCATCTTCGCGGGTTTCCAGCTTATCGGTAGCTCTCCATAGAATTTCACGGGTTTCATGGCTACAACCATGTCTCCTACCATGTCCGGCGTTATCGTCTTCAGGGTTGGTGCTCCTCCGAGATATTTGTTGAAGACGTTTGTCTTGGTTACCGTTAGGACTCCCTCGACGGATACCTCGACTCTGGTTATCGGCTTCCATACTCTGGTCTTGACAGTCTCGACTATTCCCTCGGTTGGGACTACTAGTATCTGGTATGGCTCGTCTTTTGGAACTTCTATTATGGCGGTTGGGTTCATTATGGCTGTCCCGCCGCTCACGGGCTTGAACTGCCAGTCCGCCCTGCCGTATTGCTCGATTATTGAGGCCGTCTTGTTCACGGTTGCTTTAGCATAGACCGTTACGTTTACTGGTGAGCCATGTTTCCATTCTATAACGACCGTGCCGCTGTCGTCTATGAACCATAGGCCGTTCCATTCGAGTATTCCGTTGAAGCCTATTACTGCTAGGAAGTATCGCGGGGTTACCTCGCCCATGATGGTTACGAATCCTAGTTCCTTGAACATCCGCAATATCATTTGCATGATTTTCTGCGGGTTTATCGCCGAGGCGTTCTCGGTGTAGACGAATTTTACTCCTCCGTTCCACCAGACTATCCTTGGGCCTGCGATGTAGTAGAAGGAGACTTTCTTGGTGTAGAGTCCTATCGTTGGGTTGTAGTAGTGTCTCCCGTTGTTTACGGTTACGTGGACTTTTATGGTTTCCTCGGCTGACGTTGGAATAATTGCTGTGGCCATGGTCATGGCTAGAAGGGCTATTAAGAGGAGGGCTACAGGCTTCTTCATGTCGGATTTATGTGATTCTGGCTTTATATATGTGTTTCCTATCCGGGTGGGAGTATCTTCCTCCTTCGTCTCTTCTTCCTAGTCTTCTTCTCTATGTAGCGGAAGAACCCGTAGTTCCACATGGTCTTCTCAAACTTCTTCATTTCTCTCCTCCCCCAGAGCCTGTCTTATCTTGTCAATGTTCTTGATTATTTTCTCCCAGCACTCCTCGCATATATACACACCTCCAGGATACCAATCCTTTTCAAAGAGTTCTATTGATTCTCCATATTCCTCGCTATATACTTCGTCGTAGTAGACTAGGGTTGCGAAGCCGCGCCACTTACTGATTTCCTTCCCGCATATTATACACCTCTTGTCATCGCTCATTATATCCCCCCCTTATGGGATAGCGTCTCTGTTTCTCGAGTGCGGAATAGAATAATTCGATGAGGAATTTCAAGAGTGCTGGTGGGTTCTTTTCGTCAAATAGGAAGTCGTATGCTCCGGCTAGGAGTCCTAGGATGGATGGTGGGTCTATCCTTGCCTTCATCACTTCTTCTCTGTGGTCTAGCAAGAATCGCTCTATCTGTTCTTTCGGGACTCCAGGGTAGCATGGCGCGTCCTTGAACTTGTAGCATTCGAAGTCTAGGATTTCTAGTAGGGCGAATATTAGGCGTTCTTCTGGGGTTTCTCCAACTCTTACTTTTGGGTTGAACATCCTAGCGTGGTGTCCAGCCATTGCAATCCATTTAGCGACTTTATCCTTGCCAAATCTTTCTATGGCGTCTTCTAGAATAGTCTTCTTTGACAGCTTCTCATTAAACCATTTAAATATTCGGCTCATTTCTCATATCGCCCCCGAATCCTGTTTCGGATGGTCTTTTTCTCGACTTTTATTCCTGATTCTTCTAGTAGTCGGATTAGTTCTAGGGTTTTTTCTACTGGGGGTTCTGGTAGGTTGTTGTGGTAGTTGTCGTAGCCGATTGAGACTGCCTCGGGTTTAATGGAGGTTATCCAGTTAAATAGTATGTCTAGGTCGAAGTTCATTATCGGCTCTATTGAGATGTGCTTCCTCCCTGAGAGCTGTTCCATGTAGAAGAGTCTGATGCTGGGCTTAGGTGCTCTAGAGAATTTCGATGCGATGTCATCTCTGTTTGTTTCGATTGTGGTTGAGTAGATTACCCTCTCTCCATGCTTTATAAGCGAGTTGATTATGCCGAATATTGAGGGGTTCTTGCTCTCGAAGAAAAACGTTACGTCATGCTTCTCGTGGATTTTGTTGATGGCCTCGCATATTTTTCTAAGGGTTTCGGTTGATGCGAATGAGATGTCCCCCATATCGCTAACGAATACTATGCCGCTCTTTGGGATTCTCTGGGGGTTTAGCCGCTCCTCGTGAACGTGAGGGACGAAGCTCTTACATTTATCGCATCGCAATCGCTTAGCTAGTCTCTTGGCCCAGCAATAGCTACAGTCGAATCTGCATCCTATAAAGGGGTTCCATGTCTTGATGGGTTTGTCTTGCCATAGGTGGAACATCCTAGACTTCCTCATTTCTCACTCCCCCGAAGAGGGTTGTTGTTCTTTGTAGAGTAGTTTGTCTATGATTTCTGCTATGGTTTTCTTGGTTGCTCCTGAGAGTAGCATTCGAGTCTTTTGAGATGGGTTGTCTAGGAATGCTCCTATTGCGGCTTCTAGGGGTCTGGTGTCTATTCCTATTCTGTCTTTGATTTGGTCTATGACTTTTGATAAGAGTTCTTTTACCTCGTCTCCTTGGTTGTCGTAGAGTCTTCCTATTGAGGCGGCGAGCTTGAATGAATACCATGCGGCCTTGTCTATTGCGTCTACGTCTCTGGTGTAGTGGCTTCGGTATCTTGAGATGTAGGCTGTGAAGGCTCTATGTAATACTACCCATATTGGGACTCCTTCTTTCTTGGCTTGGTCTTTTAGGGCTCCCCAGAGTGGGGTTGGGACTCTAATCTTCTTGTCGGCTACCATTCTCCTCGCTTCCATCACCTACACCTCCAGTTCTTGTATTGCATCAGACCCGCATTTTGGGCAGACCGGTTGAGGCTTATATAGGGCTTCGGGATCTATGGCATATATCCTTCCAGGGTTTAAGTCGTCTCTATGCTTCCATTTGATTTCTGGGGTCTTAAATATGAATCCGCAGTTCATGCACCTATAAATTTTCACCCTTTTCACCCCCGAAGATTAGTGTTGTTGGGTGGTTTTAAGGATTCCGCTTCCACACTAATCGTCCTTCCTCGTCAGCATGGCCATGAGTAGCATATGCAAGGGTAGAAACCTCTTCCAGTATTTTTGGTAGATTTTCATGGTTTTTATGACTCTCTCTGGGCCGCTGGGCATGTCGTAGACCCCTTCTCTGTTAAGCTCCTCAAAGAATTCTTGCATGGCCTTGGTCGAGTCTTCGACTATCTGCTTTATCCACTCGCTACAAACGCCCCCCTTCCTCTTAACATCATGCTCCTCCATCTCTCATCTCCTCCCTAGCATCTCGCCGATTATTTCGACAGCCCGTATATAGAAAACTGTAGTCCTAACGATGTCTTTAGCGAAGGCCGGTAGCCTCTCCTCTGCCACGCCTAGCGATTTGCCGAGCTTCACGGCCTCCTCTGCTAGGCGTTCGACAGCTTTTCTCTCAATTCCGCCTGACTGCAACCAGACCTTGCCAGCTATATCCGCCCATTCCTCCACGACGGCTGAACTCACTTTATCCTCGACGCCGTATTCTTCGAATATCTTATCGAGGCTCTTGTGCGGACTCAGGTAGAATATGCATGGCTTTCCTCCGCTCATTTCTCTTTACCCTCCTCCCCGATTAGTTAGTGTTGTTGGTTGTTATTAAGGTTTTATCTCGACACTAAAGGAGTTCCCATACTCCCGCGGTGATGGGCTTGATTAGCTCGAATTTGTGGAATGCTTCTAGCCAATTGCGTATGGTTCTTGAGTCGCTTCCCCTTATGGCCATTATCGCCTTTTCTAGGAGGGGTCTTCCTATGTGGGCTCCCCGCTCTAAGGTGGTTCCATATTCCTTCTCTATGTATGCCTTGACCTGTCTGAAAACTTTAAATACTCTTGCTGGAGGGTTGGGCGTCGGCATAGGAGTCTGAATTTGTGTGTGTGCGTGCTCGACCCGGTGTAAAGCTATCCAGTTCATCAGCGCCTGCTCGACCTCCCATGAAAGTAGCCCTCTTTCGAAAGTTTTATATTTGCGAGCTATCAGCTCTCTTAACTCTTTATTAACCTCTTTTGAAATCAAGACATGAAGGTGGTCGTAGTCTGGTTCCCTATTGAGCTTCCGCCTCGGCATGGCGACATATTATTGAACAATGGTTGATTTAAACGTTTAATTGTTCAATAATATGTAGAATACATATGGTATGGTATAGATGGATATAGATGGATATAGATGGTAGTATTTATAAGCTTTTCGAAAGATTTATAATATAATTATGTAAGATACGCGCTTGCTTCGCTAGAGACCTGCGCACACACAAAGATGCAAAATTATTTAAATGTTTCTTCGAGGATTTGCGCGGCCTTCTCGACCTTTTTCCTGAGTTCTTCGGCTTCGTTGTCTATGTCGGCTAGCTTGGCCATGAGCTTCTCAACCTTCCTACCCTTCTCAAGGGATTCAGGAATCTTGGGGTTTCGGCCTAGATACTTGCATTTAACTTCTCCATTCTCCACCCACCTCAGCCTATAGTATGGCCCATATCCTCTGACGTATGCGTAGTCTATCCAGAAACCCTTTCCCTCAGCCTCCCTCCTAAGTCTCTTTGCACGAGTCTTAAGCCTCCTAGCATAAGTCCTAACCTTCCTGATTAGGGTCTCGAGATGCAGTATAGCCCTATCAAGCTCCCTGAACTCTCTGCTCACCTATCCTCACCCGAACCATGTTAGTGTAAAGCATGGGATAAACCTTGCGGGGACGACACTAACCCCTACCCCCGAAAAGGAGCCGCCCACTTTATCTCCAAGCTCCTCTCGACCCTCTCTTCCTCTTCCGCTCCTCTACCATATCCTCCACTATGCATCCTATGATGAATGGGGCGAAGCCCGCCGCCACAGCATATATAATTCCGACTACGAAGTTTATCGGGAAGTGGGTCGTCGAGAAATACCACATTTCCCACCCTATCTTTTCTAGGGTTTCTACGTTTTGCTTCAGCTCGTCTTTGAGTTCCTCCATAAACCTCTGATATTCATAGGATTCCTGCGGAACCCTCGAGAACTTCTCACACGCATCTATCTCGACCTTTATCCTCTCCTTGAGAACATCGAAGGAATGCTCTGGAGTATACCATAAGCCCACGTAACCGCTGTATGGCTCAAGCCTCTCAAAAGCCTTCTCCAGATAGATTTTCGCCAATCTCGCATCGTTCACGGACATGGCGGCTATAAGATACTCCTTAGCAATATCAACCGGATATATCACATCCATGTAGAAGTTGTAGACCACGCATATCGGGACGACCAGCCATAACAAAATCACGAGGGATAATGCAGTCCAACCAAAGGCTCCCATCTCACATCTCCCCCGAAGAAGATTAGTGTAGAGTCCTAGATAAACCTTACGGGGGCAACACTAACCCCTCGAAGCCCAGCGACCAAGTTCACCACACCCATCCACTTCCTAATCCACATATCAACCGTAATCCAGCAGACGACGAAGACCACCAATATCAACATTATCAAGGCAATCAGCAAGACTATCTCGAAAACCTCGGCAACCCTCTCAGACATCTTTCCTCACCTCCACCATGTAGCGGGCGGGGTCTATCTTAATCTTCGGCCTAGTCTTCACCAAACAATCAAAACATAGGGGCTGAAGCTTGGAAATAGCCCTCCTCTTCCCACATCTAAGACACATGGGGCGCTCATCATCTACCATTCATACTTCACCCCCGAATAAATGGTTTCTTAACGATTACCTTTAAGGATATTTAGCTCGGCTTCAACCTTCGCAAACCTTCTCTCGATTTCGTGAACCTTCTGTTCATAGGCTTTTCTGAGGCTTTTAAGCTCTTCTCTGAGAAAATCTACTACCTTTTTAAGCTCTTTCAACGCTTTCTCGACTTCTTCAATCCTTTCCCCAAAATATTCCTTTAGGTCTAGAATCTCCTCTGAAAGCTCATTCACCTCTCCACTAACCCCATCAACCTCCTCCTCAAGTTCCCCAATCCTCCGCTGAATCTTGGCAATATCCGCCTCATAGCAATAATAGCATACATAGTCTCTCTCCGAAGAGCAATAGCCACATTTAGGGCCTCTATACGAGGCACTATACGGATACTTATATGGAGACCAGCTCACCAAACCACCCCCGAATAGCCTCGAGTCTTAGACGGCATATCTCGGCCCCCTATCAGACACCCTGCGCTTAATCTCCTCGAATAAGCTCTGCAATAGGTCTGAAATCATCTCAGCCATCTCCTTGCTATCGCAGATAGACATGGAGAACACCACATACCTATCCTTCTCCTTCCAGCTCGTAACAGTATTAATGCAGACCCCACTAGAATAAGGCCCAAGCTCCTTAACAATATCCTTACCAAGCTTAACAGCTTTCTCAGAAACCTTCTTAAGCCTCTTCTCAAGCTCCCTATCCACAGCCTACTCCTCCCTTCTAACCTTTACATGGAAATGCTCGAGAACCCCATCAACCTCAAGCCTCGTTAGCCAAGTCTGCCAATCACCTTTCATCAAGAACTGCACTCCCTCTGGGTCGGCGAACAGGGGTCTAATTTCCTTAGCGTAAAACATCAAGCTATGCATAGCCTTAAAGAACGCTAGAACCTTCTTATCATCATGGATGATGAACCCCTCTTTAGTCGCGAGAATCACCCTATACCACCCATCCATCCAATCCACCCCCGAAAAATAGTCGGGCTACGGCTTTAAAGGTATGCTTATAGCCGCCGTTCCCCCATACCGGAAGCCCACGAAAATCAGCACATCGTCTTCATGAATATCTATTGCCATGAGTATCGGAGGCTGGCCCTTAGCTCCCTCATATCTGCATATCGGATATATCCTCGCATACCAATCCCTATCCTCTACATCCAGACCCCAAAGATAATCCCTATAAGGTCTCCTCTCATAGGTAGAAGCCTCCATCTCGCCGATAGAAATCTTCTCAACAATTCTCTTAAT
>Ga0180302_10000102_pt1 | contig 32672 bp, 33 predicted proteins | sample GuaBasSediGuay17_FD_121794 | JGI IMG/M metagenome (GOLD analysis project Ga0180302, IMG submission 121794) | Subseafloor sediment microbial communities from Guaymas Basin, Gulf of California, Mexico - Guay17, Core 4571-4, 12-15 cm | ecosystem: Environmental > Aquatic > Marine > Hydrothermal... | reverse complement strand
GATGCACAGGAGGAGGAAGTATGGCATAAAAGAGGCGATAGAAAAGTATCCAGTGGTATTATACCTCTTCGACTGCTTGTACGTCGACGGCGTCGACTACACCACTAAGCCATTACCCCTAAGGAGGAAGAAGCTGAAGGAAGTAGTGAAGGCAAGCGAAAAGGTTAAATTATCAACGTCCAGGCTGATAGAGAACCCCAAGGATCTAGAGTTCTTCTTCGAGGAGGCGATAAGCGAGGGGTGTGAAGGGATCATGTGCAAGTCCGTTAACTCAGATGCCATATATCAGATGGGGGCCAGGGGCTGGCTTTGGATAAAATATAAGAGGGACTACAAGTATGAGATGACGGACACCGTAGACTTAGTAGCCGTAGGTGCCTTCTATGGGAGGGGCAGAAGGGCTGGAACGTACGGTGCCCTACTAATGGCCGCTTATGACCCCGAGAGCGACACCTTTAAGACCGTCTGTAAGGTGGGCAGTGGGTTCACCGACGAAGATCTAGCAAAACTACCAGAGCTCTTTAAGCCTTACATAATACAGCATAAGCATCCGAGAGTAGACTCCAAGATCGAAGCTGACGTATGGTTCGTGCCTTCAGTGGTATTAGAGATCATAGGGGCGGAGATAACTTTAAGCCCCCTACATACGTGCGCCCTGAACAAGATCAGGGAAGGTGTGGGGTTAGCCATAAGATTTCCTAGGTTCACGGGTAGATACAGGTTTGATAAAGGACCGGAGCAGGCCACCACGGTTAAGGAGCTAATCGAGATGTATAAAGAGCAGAGGAAGGTCAAGGTAACGGCCTAAGAGCTCGTGCGCTCCTTCTCATACATCTTCTCAAAAGTCCATCTACACGCTCCTCTTATCTCATTTAACCTCCTGTTAGAATAGTTTCTTATTATTATCTCTTTAATGATGCCTCCCTCCCCCTCAACTATCTCATAGTCAAAGGCCTCCTCCGGGGTTATTATCCCCCTCTCGACCTTCCTCTCGTCCTCGCGCTTCATTCCTTCTAATACCCTTTCTATGAGAAAACTCTTGAATGGAGGCGTGGAGGCGTGAAGCTCCTTAAGTGGGACTATCTTCAAGTGCTCTTTAAAGACCAGCATCCTGGCCAAAGGAGTCCTGTTAGTGGTTGACGTTAAGGTGTACTCCGCTAGAGGTCTCTCCTCCTTTAATAAATCCATCGCCGTTTTAAAGCTCTTGGAGGTTAATGCTTCGTCTATCACTTTAATCAATAGCCTTAGCATTCCTAGCTCTTCTTCTAGCTCTCTCATCTTACGTTCTAAGAAGGATTTAACCTCAGCCAGCTTCTTTACGGAGCCCTCCTCAACGATCTTAAATCCCCGCTAATTATATTAGCCGCCCAATTAATTATTTTTATCCCGTGGACGTGAAGGAACTTAGAGGGGCTAAAGCCTTCATCTTTGACTTAGACCAGACGCTTATAGACAGCCTAAATAGGTTCTACGTAGCGTTCAATGAGACCTTAAAAAGGTTCTCCTTAAAGCAAATAGATCGTGAGCTTTTCGAGGAGTTATATAAGGGGGACAGGTTAAACGAGCTTTTAGGTCAGGTTCCAAAGGAGGTATTCTGGGATTACTTCTTACAAATTTATGATGAGGTGGATGCCCCTCCCTCTAAACCTATAGAGGGGGCACTCGAACTGCTGGAACTGTTAAAAAGTAAAGGCGTAAAGGTGGCCGTGGTGACGGGTAGGAAGACCCCAGCGGAGAGGCTAGCATCTAAGCTCTCAGAGCTGGGATTGATGAAATACGTTGACGTGCTATTAACCGCCCAGCACGATGGCGAGATATGTAGAGGCTTCCTGAAGGTAGGACTCCTCGAGAGAGCTATGGGAATGCTGGGGGTCAAGCCTAGGGAGTGCGTTTTCGTGGGAGATTACAAGCCCGACATCTTGACCGGTAAGATGCTTGGGGTGTTTACCGTAGGGGTTTTGACGGGCAAAGAAAGCGCTGAGAAACTAAAGGAATTAGGCGCCGATCTGGTCTTAGGCAGCGTTAAGGAGCTTTTACAGATGCTGAAGACCTAGAGCCGGAGGGCTCTTGTTTCGCGTGAGGGAGATGAGTGGTAAAAGCCCTCTAATAGTTGCCATCGGTAATGTAAGTGTAGATCTTAGTTTAAAGGTAAGCTCCCCCTTAAAAAGGGGAGGGGAGGTCCTAGCTTCGGAGTTCTACCTAGGGGGAGGTGGGGCCGCCTCTAACATGGCCCTAGCTGTAGCTAGACTTGGCCTTAAAGCTAGGTTTTTGGGCTGCATAGGTGATGACGAATACTCCTCCCTGGCCTTGAAGGAACTCATGGAGGAGGGTGTGGACCTCTCCTTCGTGAAGATAGTGAAGAGAGGAACAGGCGTGGTAGTAGTCCTTGTAGAGGAAGGGGGTGAGAGGACTATGATAGCTTACAGAGGGGCCAACTTAGAGGTTTCTGAAAAGCTCGTCACGCAGGCAAGCGTGGGAGACGCTACATCGTTACACATAAGTAGTCTACCAGGAACGAAGGCCCTGGGAATACTTAGAAGGGCCAGATCGATAAATCCGGAACTCCTCTGTTCCTACGATCCAGGCGGCTCGGTAGGCTCGGAGGGCGTGATGGCTTGTTTAAGGCACCTCGATATATTGTCGCTTAACTCCTCGGAGTTAAGGGAGCTAACAGGTGCGCACACCGTAAAGGAGGGGGTAAGGGTGCTAACGGAGCTGAACCCCGAGCTGTTTATAGTAGTTAAAGAGGGGGCACGCGGCTCCTCACTCTATAAGGGAGAGCTTAATTGGAGCGTACCCGCCTTTGATGTGAGGGCCGTAGACACCACAGGAGCTGGAGACTCCTTTAACGCAGCGTTCTTAGTAGGTTACCATATGGGCTTACCTCCCAATGACCTGCTAGTATTTTCCAATGCCGCAGCCGCCTTAAAGGTAAAGAGGAAGGGTGCAAGAGCCTCTCCAACTTTAGATGAGGTATTGAGATTCTTAAAGGAGAGAGGTTTCGGAAAACTTTCAAATGAGATACGCATGAGAATTAAAGAAGGCAGCTGAAATTAAATAGATAGTTTTATATAATCTTAGATACCTTTAGGTGTTGGTGTAGGTAAAGGGGACAATACCGTGGTCAAGAAATGCATCCCCTTATGCCCCCATTTTAAATGCGCTAAAGGAGCATTGACCTATAAAGTCATTAGGGGAAGAAAGATGGCCTTCTGTAGGTGGGCTGGCGACCTTTGCAAAGGATATAGGTGTAACTTCGCGATATGCGAACGGCACGCCTTACTCCCAGATGGCACGTGCGGGTTAACGATAACCGTGAAGAGGAGGAGCAGGAGCATAGAGGAGGAGGCCCAAGTATTAGAGGAAGAATATAATGCGATAAGGGATAAATTAAAAAGGTTAGGCTTAGAAAAATTCGAGTAATGCGCAGAAGGGTGATTAGGGCTTGAAAATCCTTTTTATGCACGCTAAGAGCTTTAATTATGAAGTTAAAAGTGAGGCCATAGGCAGCCCTGAGCCCTTGACCGAGGACAATAGATCAGCTAGCGTAACCAATGCCTTAGTAGCGTTCACATGCGTGGAGGGAGATGACGAGCCCTTAGAGCCCCTCGTGAGAAGGGCCGTCGAGGAGGTCCTAGACGTATATAGGAAGGTTAGAGCGAGTAATATCGTAATCTATCCTTACGCTCACTTATCCAGCAACCTTGCTCCACCTGAGTTGGCCATGAAAGTGCTCAGAGGTATAGCTGATGGGCTTAAGGAGAGAGGGGTAAAGGTGATAAGAGCCCCCTTCGGGTGGTATAAGAGTTTCAGCATCGAGATCTACGGCCATCCACTTTCTGAGCTTTCTAGAAGCATATCACCTGACGAAGCGGTCGTCGTCTCCGTTAAGCGCAGAGTAGAGGAGTATGCTATACTGACCCCCAATGGCGAACTATATGACCCTAAGGATTATAGGGTCAAGGAAGGGGAGGAGGACTTTAAAGCGTTGGTAGAGAAGGAAGCATTGGGTAAGGAATTACCTGGAGGAAGACCTAGATACTTGGAGTACTGTAAGAAGTTTGGATTAGAATGGGAGGGATTATCAGATGTGGGTCACATGAGATATAATCCCTTGGCCTCGACGATGGTAGACCTCGTGTCCCTCTACTCCTGGAAATGCGCTAAAGAATTAGGTATACCGGTCTTGAGGGTAAAGGGCACCAACATGTTCGACCTCGCCGATAAGGCGGTGAGGGAGCATGCCGATCTTTACGGCGACAGGTTATATTCTCTAAAGGTAGGTAAGAGGTGGTACGTCTTAAGGTACGCTGCCTGCTTCCAGCAGTTCGCTATGATAAAGGACTGGACGATAAGCTACAGGCACTTACCGTTAGGGGTCTTCGAGATAGCTGATAGTTACAGGTTTGAGCAGCCTGGTGAGCTCCTCTTATGCTTTAGGCTTAGGAAGTTTCACATGCCCGACCTCCATATATTATGTAGGGACTTACATGAGGCCATGGAAATGTCGCTTAAGGTGCATAAGAAGATCTACGAGGAGATAAGGAAGATAGGAAGAGATTACGTCTCCATCTACAACCTAACTAGAAGTTTCTTCGAAAGGAACAAGGACTTTGTGGTTAAACTTGTTAAGGAGGAGGGAAAGCCCGTGCTACTACACTTCGTTGAAGAAGGGAAATATTACTGGGTTATAAACGTTGAATATAACATCATAGATTCGCTTAGGAGGCCGCGAGAGATAGGTACCTTCCAAATAGACATAGACAATAGTAGGAGATTTGGGATAACGTACGTGGACGAGGAGGGGCAACGCAGGCACCCGGTGATAATCCATGCAGCCCTCATAGGTTCGATCGAAAGGTACATTTACGCACTTTTAGATACCGCCGCCAAGATGGAGGAACGTGGCGAGGCCCCTCGTCTACCGTTCTGGGTATCCCCATTACAGGTGAGGGTAATACCCGTCTCAAAAGAACAGCTCGATTACGCTTTAACGATAGCGGGTAAGGTGGAGGAGGAGGGATTCAGGGTCGATGTAGACGATAGGGATGAGAGCCTACCAAGGAAGATAAGGGACGCCGAGACCTTGTGGATACCCTATATAATAGTAATAGGGGCCGATGAGATTAATGAAGGTATTTTAAGCGTTAGGATAAGAGATAGGAGAAGAAAGGTATTTAAAATGACACTAGACGAGCTAATCCAAGAGCTTAAAACAAAAATTAGAGGATACCCGAAGATAGGTAGTTACTTACCGGAAAGGGTGAGTCGGAGACCTTTATTCAGGTGATGGATCAGCGGGTGTGAATCGTGATAGAGATTAAAGGACCCGACGGCCTTAAAATACTCATTTATAATCTAGATGAGAGAGACGCCAAGGATCTGGCCTATTGCGCGTACCTCTCGAGGAAAAATCCGTTATGGCATAAGGGGTTAGTTATTTGCGCCTGCTCAGATATATTAGATAGCAGGACCATAGCTAGGGAGTTCATAAAGAATAAAGTAATCATCATAGAACAACTATGTTATTCACGCATGCCGGAATATAAGAGAACAGTGAAAATAACTGAGAGCGATATATTGGTGACAACGCCTATCATAAGGTCATACGGCTTCTTCAAATATATAGGTGATAGGTTAATGAAGATGCTAGGGGATGAAGGGGATTAGCTTCAGCGACGTGGAATACAGGAAAACTAAGTTAAGGTATGAGATAGGGAGAAGAATAGGAGAGAGGGCGCGGCTCAAGGCCGAGAGAGATTGGCACGCCAAGAGAGAGCCTAGGCCTTGCGGGATGACGATACATACTGCGATAGGATGCCCCTTAAGGTGCATTTACTGTTACATAGCTGATATGGGTTTCGACTTTTCGTCCATAAGGCCTTATGGATTGACCCATTTAGAACTAATATATGCGCTCTTATACAATCCTTATTTCGTACCTGGGCTCTTCGGAACTTACGCCGCCGTGGGCAGCGTGAGCGAGCCGTTTCATGAACTAGTCAAAGATAAAACCATAGAATACATTGAGGCCATCTTAAGACATCTAGGGAACCCTGTCCAATTCTCATCTAAGGCCCACATAGATGAAAGTACGTCTAAAAGATTGGCCTCCTCGAGGGGGCCTTTAAGCCCATTGATAACGATCATAACGTTGAAGTTGGCTAAGATCTTAGAGCCCTTAGCGCCCCCTCCCCTCATCAGGTTTGAGAGCCTTAAGAACTTAAGTAAAGCAGGACTTAAGCCGGCACTCTTCTATCGACCCATAATCCCGGGGGTTAACGACTCAGATGAGGCGGAGGAGGTGTTCAAAGAGGCGAGGAGGGCAGGTGCGTTCGCCGTCGTCTTAGGAGGGTTAAGGGTGACCCCTAGGATCTTGGAGGGATTGAAGAGAGTTGGCGTAGACGTGAATCCCATCCTCTCTAGGGTCGAAGGGGAGGTGAGGCCTAATAAGCAAACCCCCGTAGACGTCTTCGACATCAAGGAGGAGCTCGCGAGGCTGGCCAAGGATAAAGGGCTCGTACCTCTTAAAGCGGCGTGCTGTGCAACCACGCTTACCATATATTTATCTAAAGGTGTCAAGGTACCGTGTTTCGGCCTATGCTATACCAAGGAAGGTCTATGTACCAGCTGTCCCGCCAAGTGCTGGGAGTCCCTACCCCCGATTGAGGTAGGGGACGTGAAGGAGGTCTTTAGAAAATACCTAAAGGTTAATCCCGTGGACGTCATAGAGGAGGGTTATATATTAAAGGTTAAATTAAGTTCTAGGAGGGAGCGGAACAGGGCCCTGAAGAAGAGGGGGCACTTAAAGCTTGTAGAGACCCTGTACAGGAGAAAGGTAGAGGTGACCGCTTGACTTATCGCGTGGTGGCGGACCTGACCTTCCTCATAGAATACCTTATAAATATATTTATAAGGAACTTTATCGGCAAGTAGTACTTCTCCTTCATGTAAAACTTGTTTAATATGTCCCTAGCCCAGTAGGCCGAGTGCCAGAATGCCTTGACCATCAATTCTTTATGTAAATCGCTTACCTCTATTTCCTTAAACCACTCCTTATTCTTGAAGGCCCCCATAGGAACGAAGAACATCGTGGCGATGAGGCTTCTGTAAGGCTTTAGCCTATCTAACAGCTCCAAGGTAGCTATCACGTCGTCCTCAGTCTCCCCAGGCAGGCCAAGTATTAGGGTGGCTGCAGGCACGATATTATTTTCGTGCATTATGGAGATGGCCTCTTTCACTATCTCCGGCCACTTTTCTATGGGGTAAGGGGCCGATTTAGCCGGCATTATCTTGCTTGCTAGCTTAGGAGAGCCCGTTTCTATGCCTACCTCTACACCTAGGTAGTCTTGATGTTCATCCATTATGATCTCGCTTAAACGTGAGATAATCCTACCATTCTCTTCCGCCGCTTTAACGGCGGCTAAACTAACGTGGCTCCAAGCCAACGTCTTATAGTATTTCTTCACTAAAGTATGTAACTTGAAAAGGGGCTCTTCCTTAGGCACGACGTTATTTACCCCGTAAAGGAGCACGTCCTCCGAATGCAATATGCCGTGGACTATCCCGTACTTTACGTTAACCTTAAGCTCCCTTTCTATCATGTCCAAAGTATAATGCCTAAGCGGCTTTAACGTCACCGAGCAGAACTTACAACCCCTAGGACAGCCCCTCGTAATCTCTATGAGCCCGTTAACCGAGGGTAACTTGATCGTAGGGATCTCGCTTAACTTGGGGGCTTCGGATGGGGGGACGTAAAGGTATTTTGGTAAGGGATCGCCATTACATATCGCCTCTGCCAGCTTAACTGCGACCTTCTCCCCTTCACCCTCAACTACTGTATCGACCCCCCACCTCTCCCAATACTCCTTAGCCCATAGCCATTGCCAGGCGGCTGGCCCTCCAACTACCACCTTCACGCCCCTCTTCTTGGCCTCCCTCATCGCCCTACTTTCCATGAATCTTTTAAAGCTCTTGGCGTTTACCGGCTCCCTCTTAGTCAAGATCCACCACTCAGAGCTAGGTGGGCCCAGCGCGAAGTAATCGTGATGGCCTATAAATATCCCTTTAGCTGTTTTTAGGTGCTTGCTTATACATCGAGGATCTATCACAGCGGCTTTAAAACCAGCGTCTATTAGGGCGGCCTCCACTTTCCTTAAACCGTAAGGCGCCTGCCATGGTCTACCCATTTTATCTACCTTCATCTTTGGGGCCGCTATCCACATCCATAACATCTCGGGCAACCCTATGGCAGGCGCCGTGGTCATGAAGCCTAAGAACTCCTTACCGTGGTGATTAGTCATCATGGTTCTGTCAGTGGTTATGATGAACTCGTAACCGCTCAAGATTTACACCTCTACTATCTTGATTGAGGAAGGGCACTTGAGTCGCCTGACTAACCCCCTTAGTTCCTTAGAGGAGATATAAAGGAGCGTCGCCTCGCTAAGGTCTATATAATCAAGATCCTCGAGCTCCCACACTTCGACCCCTATCTTGATATTATTGAGGAGGATGGGCCTAAGTCTTTCGATATAGCCCATCCCCCCTTTCTCCCCTATGAGGTAGAAGGATATTTTACCTACCTTCTTCGAACAGGCGTCTTGATATATTTTAAGTAGCTTCTCGGTTGAGGGGAGGCCCTTCTTATACAGTAACACTATCGCCTTCATAGGAACGCCCTTACTTCTTACTTTCAAAAAATGAATAAAGCCTCTAAGATAAACTTAACCGTACTGGCTATTAAAGTGTGACAGTCGTTATATGAATAAAATTAATATATAGGGGTAAATAGGTTATATAGATTGCATAGGGGTAGGTGCCATGAATAACGGGGATCGCTTAGGTTTTAGAGTGCACCTTCTACTGGCGCTTTCCTTGCTACTGACTGTGTTCCTAGTGGGCTCAGCTACCGGAGTCCAGAGGACCGTAATATCGATATACGCTAGCACCTTCGTGGCCTCGGCGGTATTGGAGTTCCTGCCAGTATCCGTGTTCGGGCTCCTTAAGGGGAGCGTTGACATCTTTGGTGGCTTTTTCTCCGATAAATTAGGCAGAAGGCCTACCGCCTTAGCTGGCCTCTCAATCTACGTGACCGGCGTGAGCCTATTGACCTTCATACGACATTATTATGCGATAATATTGGGTAATATATTCGTAGGCGCTGGCCAAGGCATGCTTTTTGCAGCGGCGATGATAGCATTATCCGACATAGGAGGCGCTAGGGAGGCTGGATCTTCATTTGGCTTCATGGAGTCGTTCGTGTACAGCGGTTACGGTATAGGTGCCGTGATAGCCGGTTGGCTTATGGCGAACTACGGCATCAGATTCTCCTTCATATACTCGCTTCTAGCCTCCATTGTAGCGCTACTCTTAGCAATAACATTGCTCAAGGAGACTAAACCTCTGATAAAATATGAGGAAAGGGTTAAGTTAGAGAAGCCTCTACCTACCATACAAGCATATAGGTTAAGCCTTACGAAGCCCAGTTTAGTGCTGACTTACGCCATGGGTCACATAGCTAAGTTCGTGGATGCCCTAGCTTGGGCCGCCTTCCCCCTGCTCTTTCAAATGTTTAATTACACCGCAATCGAGATAGGCGTGTTGCAGGGGATAATGACTTTCAGCTGGGCCCTCTCCATGCCCATATGGGGCAGAATTTCCGACAGGTACGGGAGGAAGAAATTAGTAATGATAGGACTCCTGCTCAACAGCGTAAGTCTGTTAGCCCTCCTGTATTCTAAGGAGATAATCTTAAGCTCCTTAGCGACATTACTCATAGGCCTAAGCATGGGGATGTACTACCCCACATTACCCGCTATAACTGTGGACGTGCTACCACTGGAGATAAAGGGTAGGGCCTTAGGTCTCTACAGGAGCATCAGGGATTACGGCTATTTCACGGGGGCTTTAATATTAGGTCTAATAGTTAAAAGCGTGGGCTTTGCCCCGGCCTTCTACGTGACATCTTCGCTCATACTAGTGGGAAGCCTGTTGACGTTCTTCTTCGTGAGGGAGACTAGGCCCAGTTGGCCAATATATGAGATGGTCCTCCAACACCTCGAACTCATAAGGGATTGTGTGCAAGAGGGGAAGGAGGTATTATCTTCCATAGCTAACGGCGATGAGAGGGGGGCCTGGGCTCACTTTAAGAGAGCCAAGGACGTAGAGGAGAGAGCCGACGACCTGAAGAGAAGGATCATGGACAAGATATGGTCAAGTTACATGTCGCTAAGCGATAAGATGGACTTCGAGCGATTAATAGAATTAATCGATAAAGTAGCAGGGTGCGTCCTTGAGTCCTCAATCAGAATGATAAGAGTGCTGAAAATGGGCAAGGTTCCGGACGGGTTTTTAAAGCAATTAACGGAGTTAATGGAAATGACCTTAGGGATCACGGATAAGTTCATAGAGGGGTTCAAAGCCTTAAGGCTGTCACCCCAGGACGTCTTCGAGGCCTCTAAGCAGGTGGAAGAGATGGAGACGGATATAGATAAGGTGCACAGTAAACTAATTTTGGCTATAAGAGAGCTGAAGGAGGTAGACCTCTTAGCCGTAATCGATTTGAAGGAATCAGTAGAACTCTTAGAGAACATAGCCGACGATTTCGAGGACGCCAGTGACATTATCAGGATAATAGCGGTTAAATATGGCGGCTAACTTAAAATATCAAGATAGGTCAGTTATTTGACCTCTTCCACTAATATTTTCATAGCTATCCCCCTACCTAACGCGATGCGTGACCCTTTAATTTCCACTAATATAGGGCCGGGCGAAGACGACCTGACAACCTTAACTTCAGCGTTTAAAGTGAAGCCAAGTTCAGCGAGCCTCCTATTCACCCCATAGCCGCCCCTTATCTCCCTGATAAGCGCCCGCGAGCCCTCAGGCAAGAACGCCAAAGGTAAGAGTCTCCCCGGCATCGCACCCACCTAGCTGTCCCGGCCCTTACCTTTTCCGAAGGTTTAAGCGTCCTTATTATTATTTTCTCCCTTAGACGGCTAACTTTTAAAATAACTGTTCCATTATCGTTATTAGTTACCCTACAGGTAAGATAAAAACGTTTTAGGGAGGTAGATGGGACTAATGGGGGAGGGGGGAGTAATCAATGAGTACGAGCTACTGTTAAAGCTGCTGCACTTAATGGTTAGAGAGTCGAAGGGGGACATGATTATGCTGTCCTACAAGAAGCTCGTCAATTTCTCGGAGAGACATGGACTGTCCTATCCCAGCTCCGATACGTTCCACAGGCTCATGAGGGCGTTTAAGGTGAAGGAGGGAGATAAATTTTACAGGGGGAAGAAAAAGAGATACCTATTGAGGAAGGGAAATAGATTATGGAGACTGATTCAAAACCCCTCCCCCTCGTCAATTAACGAATTGAAGAAAATTTTAGGAGGCAGATGAAGTCGCCCAAGCCGATTTGGAGTTTTAAGTGTTACCAGCTTCGGCCTATACCTTTTACGTCAAGCTCTACAAGTGCGTCTTACTCATTCGAATAAAATTCTAAAATCGAGAGGACATGCTACGTCGTTAGAGACCCTTTAATAAAGCCTCTTGGGCTTGCTTAGCCTAGAGAGCAAAACTATCCTAGAGTGGAGGCTTTCCCCTATAATCTTATAACCCGTTAACTCAGCCAATTTAGCGGAGAACTCCTTTATTTCCTCATGTCTAGGCATGTTATCCCTTTCTAACCTCCTTCTATAAAAGCCTAGGTCCATAGCCGCCTTGGGTTCCACATAGGTGGGCTCGGCCATCTCTATTAACTTAGCATACTTCTCGACATCTTTCAAGTTAAACCCTTTAACTAGGGTTATCCTGATGACGGTAGGGCACTTAAAGGATTTAAGTAACGAAAGAGTCTCTAATAGCCTATTCCAACCATCCGTAATTAGCGGCCTAGAGACGGCTTTATAGGTCCTCTCATCCGGAGCTGGCAGGGTGACGTAAAGCTGGCTGGGCTCCTTCTCAAGCTTAGATAGGACCTTAGGCAAGGTGCCGTTCGTGACTATGAAGACCGTCTTGAAGCCATAATTGAAGTACTCCTCCACGAGCTCGCCCACCCTAGGATATAAGGTCGGCTCTCCTACTAAGCTGAAGGTGACGTGAAGGGGCCTCATGGCCTCCTCCAGCATTAAGGGATCTACCTTTGGGTTCCCCTTATAACCGCTAAGTATCTCTTTCCACCTCTTTACGCTGTTTATAACTATGTCTCTCGGCTCATCGAATGGGGCCTCCTTGAAGGCCTCGACCGAGGGAGGGGCCAGGCCTATATCCGTACTCTGAACCCTCCAACAATATATGCACCTGTGAGTGCACAATATTGTGGGCGACATCTGCAAACACCTATGTGATGGCACTCCGTACCACAATTGTTTGTAACAATGCTTCTCTCCCTTACTTAAAAGGGCTCGCTTCATCCAATAGCAGGGCTTTACCACGGCCTGACTTCCTACGAAATGGTACCCTTGCTTCCTATACACCTTCTTCATTAACCCTATCAATTCGCTTACCGTTAAGGCCCTCAAAGAGTTAGCACCCTCACCTAAGTTATTAGCACCCTCCATATTTATTCATACTTCCCTCCTTTCCAGCTCTTTAGGAGGTTTTTCGGGCCGTTTTTAAAGTTTATAAAGTTTAGAATATATCATTAATATTCGGTGATCATACAGTATGGGACCTTTTAGCAGAAAGGTCTTGCCCCTCACGCTAGCGCTCTTGATACTGTTAATGGGATCTGCGACGAGCGTGCAAATGGCCAGCGGCCCCTGCTACACCAAGGAATGGATAGCAAGTCAACTCAAGAGAGAGGGCAAGTTAGTAATATGGTTCCCGGCGGGCATGAACATGAGGAAGTACTTCATGGATGACGTCATACCAGGCTATATAAAATGGGTGAAGGAGAAGTATGGGGTCGAGATAAGCGTCGACTTCTTGCCAGCCGCAGGAGGCACTAAGCCCTTCTATGAGAAGTTGAAAGCTTACGTGGAGGCCGGAAAAATGGGAACGCATACCTTCGATATAGACCTAGCCAAGGCCGGACCCGATTGGTATACATATGATGCCGTCAAGAAAGGATGGCTATTACCTGTCTTACCTGACTACGCGCCGGTAGCTCCCAATGCCCTAAAGGCCAATCAGCCCGGCCTTTTCGCCTTCTCCTTAAATGGTAAATTCTACGGCATACCTCTTTATAGGCCCACCATCTCAATATTTTATAACAAGGAGAAGGTACCCAAGCCGCCGGAGACTTTCCTGGAATTAGCTGAGTGGGTGAAGAAGAACCCGAAGAGGTTTAGCTATGTTGACCCCAGGACTGGTTACACCTCATCGGGTGGCATGTTCTTAGTGGCTGTCATGCATGCCTTCGGCGACGTAAATGACCCCAAGACCTGGGAGAAGGGATGGGAGTACTTAAAGGAGATAGAGCCGTACTGCGCCGAGCATCCGAGATCCGACGAGAAACTCCTCGAGGGGCTTAGAAGAGGGGAACTATGGATGATAGTCTTTTGGAACGATTGGGGCATCTACGCCAAGGAGACCCTGAAACTGGACTTCGTGGACTCCTTCATGCCTAAAGAGGGTATGCCTATAAGGAGCACACCGCTCGTGATACCGGCCGACGCTGCCCATCCGATAGCCGCCTTAACATTCATCGATTACATACTTTCAAACGAGGCGCAACTTGACTTCGCCATAAAGATGCATCAGATGCCTGGCTCTGACGATCCGTCACTGTGGAAGAAGATACCGCCCAAGGCCTTCGGCTTCTCCATGGCTTACATCAAGTCTAGGACATTCCCAGCCTATACGGATTGGGAGAACATACAGAATATCGATAAAATAGTTAAAGAGTGGGAGGTTAAGGTATTAGGCGGCTAAGGGTATGTCTAGAAATTGTCATCATTTTTTCATTAAAATTAAGAACATATACGGTCCCTTAGCCACGTATCTCATATTGCTACCCGCTGTTATGCTCTTCGGACTTTTCAGTTTAATACCTATGATATATTGCTTCATGGAGGGGCTTAAGCCAGGTTCTCTAGAACTTTACAATTACGTCTTCAAAACTAGGTTGATAAGAGACCTGCTCTTCACGATGGGGGTAGGTGTGTCGACGGCTACTATATCCTTCCTCTTATCCATACCTATATCCTTTGTATTAAGGAGGAGGTTTAGAGGTAGGACATTGGTTCAAGCGCTCCTCCTCTTCCCTCTTGTGGTCCCCGAGCTCATAGCCGGTTACTCCATATGGCTTACATTCATGCCGCATGGCTTACTTTACGGGATACTGACCCGACTCCTCAGCATACCTAACTTGCCCCCAGTGCCGGACTGGGGTAAGCTAATTATAGCATGCACCTGGAAGTACTTCCCGATGATGGCACTACTGATGGCAGCTGGGCTAGAAGGCATAGACCCGGACTTAGAGCTCGCCGCTAGGAGCTTAGGCGCCTCCCCGCTTAAAACGTTCGTGTCGGTGACCCTTCCCTTGCTCATCCCCTCGCTAATATCCGGCTACACCTTGGTGTTCCTAAGGGCCGCTGGACAATTTTCAATCACGTTAGTCATAGGTGGAGCCAAGCTAACCACCATACCGGTGGACATATGGTACCAATACCAGCTGGCCAATATGAGGCTCTCTTACGTCCTGGCCACGTTGCTGACCTTTACCATGGTTGCACTGGTGCTTATATTTACAAAGGTTTTGAGAGGGATGTGCCGTGGATAGCAAAATACGTAAAGTTATGGAGGTTCCCTTCCTGCTAGCGATGGCCCTCTTCATACTATTTCCGATAATAGTGCTATTCCTATATTCCATAAGTGGACAGTGGAATTATCCGAGCCTCCTCCCGTCCAGTTACACTTTAGGATGGTATGTCTATCTGTTCAAGTACGAAGGCGGTCTTTCATCGCTCACCTTAAGTTTAGAGGTCGCAATATTAAGCACGCTATTAGCGGTTATAGTAAGTATACCCGTGGGATATCTCTTTAGCAGGAAGCGCGTAAGAGGTAAGGGGGCCTTAGAGGGGATCTTCCTAATGAGGTTAGTGATACCGGTAATAGTGATAGCCGTGGGCATAGCCACGATCTTCATGAGGCTGGGGCTTTATGACACTTTTATAGGCATAATCATAGCTCATACGGCTAATGGGTTACCTTACGTTATATGGACCTCTGAGGCCGCTTTTGAGTCTGTTGACCCCACACTTGAGGAGGCCGGCAGAAGCGTCGGAGCCTCTCCCGTAACCACCTTCTTAAGGATAACACTGCCGCTAGCTTTACCCGGCATCATAGCTGGGAGCATTTTCATGTTCCTTTACTCCTTAGACGAGTTTACGGTAACCTTATTGATAAGCGGGGTCAAGTACATAACTCTGCCCTTAAGGCTGTATTCTGTGCTAGAATATGGGTACATAGAGCCAGCAGCAGCCACCGCCATACTCCTCCTTCTACCTTCTATAGCCTACCTCTTCATAGTCTTGAAGTTCATGAGACCTGAAGTCATGCAAGCGGGCTTCGGTAAGATATAATTGAGCACCAGATATGAAGGCTTTAATCTAATAGCGGAAGGAGAGAACTATTTATTGATAACCAATTTTATCGCTATTATGCTCTCCGGATCCAATTTTAGATAAACTTTCTCCCCCGGCCTAAACTGCGGCCTTCCTGGGCTCTGGACCCTCAGAACCCACTCCCCTAACTTGACCCTATAATCGGCGATATTACCTAAGTAGGCCACTTTTAAAACCTCGCCTTCGAAGACATTAACTCCCTCTAACCGTCCTTTAGACATTAAGACGTGTTCCGGCCTTATGGAGACCTTGACCTTTTCCCCCTTCCTTACGCCCCTCGCTAACACCCTCATCATCAAGCCGTCTCTGCTTCTAACCAGTGCCCCTCCCTCATAAACCTCCTCCACCGTTCCCTCAATTAAGGTGGTTAACCCTATGAACTGGGCCACAAACTCGTTTGAGGGGAAAGTGTAGATCTCCTCCGGACTCCCTACCTGAACTACCTTACCTTTATTCATCACAGCTATCCTGTCAGCCAATACCATCGCCTCGGCCTGATCGTGCGTTACGTAGATAGTAGTGATCTTCAGCTTCCTCTGAAGCTCCTTGATCTCGAACCTCATCTCCTCCCTTAGTTTGGCATCCAGGTTGCTCAGGGGCTCGTCGAGCAGCAGGACGTCAGGCTCTATGACCAGCGCCCTAGCGAGCGCCACCCTCTGCTGCTGGCCCCCGCTCAGCTGACGGGGGTATCTGTGCTCAAGCCCCTCTAACCTTACCATCTCCAAAACCTCTTTGACCCTCCTCCTTATCTCGGGCCTAGGAACGCGCCTTACCTTGAGTCCGAATGCTATGTTGTCGAACACCGTCATGTGGGGCCAGAGGGCGTAGTTCTGGAACACCATGCCGATGTTCCTCTTCTCGGGAGGGAGCTCCGTAACCCTCCTTTCGTCGAAGTAAATGTCCCCCTCGTCGGGTCTCGTAAACCCGGCCACCATCCTAAGCGTCGTCGTTTTACCGCAACCCGAGGGCCCTAGAAGCGTTAGAAGTTCCCCGTTAAACACCCTTAAAGTTAAGTTGTCCACTGCTACTACGTCTGAAAATCTCTTAGTTAACCTTTCAAGGTACACCTCTGGCATTGAGGACACCTTCGAAGATAAATAGTGGTTAAAAGGGATTTTAACTGTTATCTACCATAGGTACCCATGTAATCCCCGTAACCCACCACGTGCCCCTTCAAAGCCATTTCTAAGTCTTTAACCCTGAGCCCCGGCCCTAAATTTAAGTAGGTATCCACAGCTATTAGTCTGAAGAAGTACCTATGTTTAGGTCCAGGAGGAGGGCAGGGACCGTCATAACCTATCCTGCCGAAGTCATTAATGCCTTGGAGGCCTACCCCACGAACCACAGGGTTCTTGGGAACCCCTTCATTTAACCCACTTAAGTTGCCGGGTATGTTGTAGACGAGCCAATGCACAAAAACCCCTCTAGGGGCATCGGGATCAAAGACTATCAATACAAAGCTCTTCACCTTATCGCCTAACCCGCTTAAGTTCCATACTAAAGGGGGGGAGAGATTCCTCCCATCACATGTATACTTCTTGGGGATGACCTCTCCATATTTGAAAGCAGGACTGCTTATTTTAACTACCTTAGGAACGTCACGGATCTCCGTCCCCAAAAGCTCTAACTGGGAGCATTTGAAGAGCGAGGAACCCCAAATAGCTAACCAGCATAACACAAGAGCCGCTAAGGCCGTAAGAAGGAGCAGGTGTTTAATATTCACATTTCTCACCTCCACATAGCCTCACGCCTCACATTTATGTAACGTCTATATTTCTCATCTCCGGCTAAGGCCATTAACGTTGCGCTTAGATCTTTAAGTTTAACAAGGTATTCTCTGACACTTTTACCTGAGAGGTCTCCCTTAGGCCTGTAATCTAAAGTCACTATCCCTTCCTTCTCGAGCTCCTCTACAGCCTTCTTTACGTCACCTTGAAGCTGCACCCCCATTGACCCATTCATCGCCTTTATCTCATCTTCAACCTCCGAGAGCCACAGCGAGCCTCCAAAGATGCCCAGTACCCTTATGACGTCACTCTTAAGATCCTCCCTTTGCAGGATCTCTTTAATAGCTTCTACCCCCAAAGAACTGCACCTATTTAAGATTTGCCGCGAAGTTATTTAAGTGTTCGCTAAAAACGATCCCCCTGAACCGGTGGCTAACCTAAGGCCTTCGAAGAAGTGAAGTAAGATGCATAAGTTGGTGACGGAGCTCATGGACACAACAACCGATCTCCTTCTTTCCCTGCTTAGGTTAAGCGTTAGCTTAATGCTATCCGTAGTAATTTCATTAGGAATAGGAATTTTAGCTGCGAGAAGCAGGACGGCGGAGAGAGTCATTGTGCCGTTCCTAGATGTATTACAGTCGATACCGATTTTAGGCTTTTTCCCTGTGGTAGTCTATTTCCTGATCTCACTGGTGCCGGGACTAGGTGCGGAGCTAGCAGCCATCTTCCTGATCATGACATCTCAAATGTGGAACATAACTTTTGGCGTCTACGAGGCCGTGAAAACCCTGCCGAGAGACCTACTTGAAGTAACGGACATGCTTAAATTGGGCCTAAAATATAAAATAGCCAAACTCTACTATCCAGCTGCTCTACCCAAGATAGCCTCAAATCTCTTTCCGTCATGGGCTAACGGCTTCTTCTTTCTTACCGCCAGTGAAATAATATCTCTTGGTGGGGCGAATTATAGATTGAGGGGCATAGGTTCCAGGATCATGGAACTCATAGATGGTGGAGATTATGTGGGTCTGCTTTTAGCCCTAGTGATGCTGATGACCGCGACAGCATTAATAACCGAATTATTTTTCCGGCCCCTCTTAATATGGTCTGAAAAATATAGATTTGAGGTTATAGCTAAACCCCCTGCCGAGGGGGCTGTGTGGATTGAAAGAGTCAGACTCCACAGGCTTAAAAAAATAAAGGAGAAGCTGCCGTTGAGAATTCGTCTGCTTCGCCTGAGCGTAAGAAGTACGAGGTTTAAAGGTAAGCTAAGGGAAATAAGACTGCCTAAGAGTCTCATACCTTTGATGAAAGGGGTTCTAATGAGCATGGTCACGCTCCTCTTAGCGCTCTCCATCATGAACAACGAAGACCTTAAGGCAGCTCTGTACTTAATTATACAACCTAACTTCCTGAACACAGCCCTCCTCTCCCTAACTTATTCCACCGTGCGGGTGCTCCTTACGGTAATGTTAACCCTATGTTGGACTATCCCTTTGGTTATCTATATTTACCATAGACCAAGGCTAGAACGATTGACTCTACTTTTATTCCAGACGCTAGCTTCTATCCCAGCGCCGCTCTTATATCCGGTGATAGCCAACGGGTTTAAGGGAGGCTTGATAGAATTAGGCGTCATCTTAATGTTAATGATAGGATCCCAATGGTACCTATTTTATAATATATATGATGGGCTCAAAAGGTTCCCAAACTATCTGGAAGAGGTGCTGAGCCTTTATAACATAAAAGGGTTAATGAGGTTGAGGTTGGCGTTAATACCCTCAATCATGCCATCTCTTTTCACAGGGCTCATAACCTTCGTGGGAGGGTGTTGGAACGCGTTGGTAGTGGCCGAAAAGCTTAGGCCAGGTCTCGAAGTGGAAAAGGGGATAGGTAAGTTATTGGTGGATTACGCCCATTATGGCGATTTAGCAGGGCTTTACGCAACCCTGATCATAATGACGGGGTTTATAGTTGGTTTAAACAAAGGGTTATGGAGCACCTTAAGGGATTACGTAGTTAAGAAGTTCAGCTATGAGGTGTGAAAGGTATGTACGTCCCCTTATTAAGAGTAAGAGATGTCACCGTTGACTTAAAAATAGGAAATAGGGAAGTTAGAGTACTAGAGGGAATAACGTTCGATGTAAGGGAGGGAGAGTTTGTCTCGATAATAGGGCCGAGCGGTTGCGGCAAAAGTACTTTGCTAAGGGTCATAGCCGGACTACTAGTGCCTAGCGAGGGAGTGATTCTCTTCAACGGAGAGCCCTTAAGGGGCCCCACGCCCAAGATAACCATGGTGTTTCAGAACTTTGCGCTCTTTCCTTGGCTTACAGCTTTAGAGAACGTAGAGCTAGCCTTGATCAACCTCGTTAGCTCGGAGGAGGAGCGAAGGAAGAGGGCTAAGGAGGCTTTGAAGCTAGTGGGGCTAGAAGGATTCGAAGACGCCCTACCTAAGGAACTAAGCGGGGGTATGAAACAAAGAGTTAGCTTCGCAAGGGCCTTAGTTTCGGAGCCTGAAGTCCTGTTAATGGATGAACCATTTAGTAATTTAGACGCGCTTTCGGCCGAGCACCTCAGAAGGGAGGTGGAGGAACTAGTAAAGAGAAGTGGAGCGGCCCCTAAAGCAGCAGTCATGGTAAGCCACAACGTAGAAGAGGTCGTTCAACTCTCCGATAAGGTTCTGGTTTTCGGGGAGAGGCCCGGTAGGATCATAGCCACCATAGAGATAGACCTCCCAAGGCCCAGAAGCCCTAGGTTGCCTAGATTTTCTAAATATGTAGACGAGCTCTACTCCCTGTTAAGTTACTAGGCAAGGTTTTTCGGAGAGGGTGTATGGAACTTTCCTTCCTCGCCGGAGTAATCAAAGAGCCTCGAGTAAACGCCCCACTCTATTAACGTTAGGTTCAACTCCTTAAGTTCCTCCTCACCTTCAGTCTCAAGAAAGCCCTTCCTCCTAAGCGTAGTAACTAGCTCCTCGAAGGTGAACTCCCCTTTATCCTTAAGTAGTTCCACCGCGGTCTTAAAGGGTTCTATCTTAATTAATCTCTCCCTTAGTATTTCTCTACGCCTCCTCTTCTCCTTGACCACCTTCTCACCTAGATCCGTGAGCATAATGTCGCCTCCTTCTACCCTGACGAAGCCTAGGAGCTCAGCTGCCCTTAGCTCATTAAGTATCTCGTCTATCTCAAAATCGTAATCCTCAGCTAACCGATACACGTCCGTGTATCGGTTATAGGAGAAATAGAGGACATCCAGCAAACCTAGAACATTACCTATCTTGACATTAGGTAGAAGGGGGGTAACGTAGCTCTGCCTCATATATTTTTCTCACTTTATATCTCTACAATGAATTAGGTATTAAGCCTTTCGACGCTCTTAAGGAGTGTAAGGGCCTCCCTAAGGACGACATCCACGTTAATCCCCTTAAGTATTGAAATTTTGTATACACCCGGGCCCACCAGCTCCTCGGCCCTTCTAACGCTCTCCCTCGGCGCTATATCTATCTTGTTTAATGCTTTAATTATAGGTAGCCCCTTAAAGGCTGACTCCACGTCCTTAAGGACCTTAACCTGTTGCTCCAATGTGAAGCCACAGGCTTCAGAGGGGTCTAGCAGGAAGATTATAACGTCAGCCAGGTATTTTAAGGCTAAGATCGCTTGAAGCTCAATTCTGTTCCGTAGCGATAAGGGCCTGTCTAATAATCCGGGAGTGTCGATTATCTGAATTTTCTCTCCTTCGACTTCCAGGTGACCTACGCTTAAAGACTTAGTTGTAAACGGGTACTCCCTTACCTCGGGCTTGGCCCTTGAGACGGCCCTAACGAAGGAGGACTTACCTACATTCGGAGGACCGGCCACAACTATCGTCCTTAACGTAGGGTTTATGGCTTGGAGCTTTATCAACGCGAGCTGATACTTTCTTACGACCTTCAAGTCTTCCTCTATGCTTTCTATCACCGAAAAGTACCTACCTAGGAACTCCCTTCTTAAGGTTTTAACATGATCCAGCTCTCTCACCCTCTTAATCTTAAGGAGTTCTTCCCTACTGATCCTCTCTAAGACCTTACTTGCAGAGTAAAGCTTGGCTAAGGACATCTTAAAGGCGTCCACGTCCACGAGCAAGCGCACCAACTCCCTGTAGAAGGGGTGCAAACTATCTATCCTAGGGACGCTGAAACATATGCTCCTGATCCTAGAGACGGTGTAAGAGTAGAGCGAGGTGAGGTATACCATCGCACTCCTCTTAGCGCTGAGCAATTTATTGCCCTTAAACCCGGAGCTTCTCCGACGTGCCCTGTTAATGGCAGCCTTAACTATCTCCTCTACGGAGCTAGGGGCTACCACCATGTTACTGAAGGGTTGGGAAGTCATGTACTTTACCTTTTAATGCCTTCTTTTAGTAGCGGAAGAAATATAGTATACTTATTGATATCATTAGCGGGGAATGGGGCTTGGGGGCAGAATCTTACCTCCCTGGTGCTACCACAATAGGCTTAAAGTGTAAGGACGGCGTAATACTGGCTTCGGAGAAGCGCGTCAGCTATGGCTTTACATTGGTAAGTAAAGCGGGCAAAAAAGTCTTCAAAATAAATAATAGGTTAGGTTTGGCCTGTGCGGGCATGATAGCCGATATGCAAGCGATAACCAGGGCCCTCGCTGCAGAAGTAAACCTTTACGAGTTGGAGAACGAACGAATAATGCCCATTAAGAGCGCCGCTAAGCTCCTATCCGTTATACTCTTTAATAGGAGGTACATGCCTTATCTCACGGAGACGTTGATAGGAGGCATAGATGCCGAGGGCCCTCACCTCTTCGTATTAGACCCCATAGGATCACTCATAGAGGACGATTATGCCGTGCTAGGCACGGGTGCTAAGATAGCCATAGGGATCATAGAGACCGAGTACCAGAGGGGGTTGGCAGTGAAAGAAGGAAGGGAGCTCGCAATAAAAGCCATTAAAGCGGCTATAAGTAGAGACGCTGTGAGCGGAGACGGGATAGATATCTTACGCATAACCAATGAGGGAGCCACTGAGGAGAGCATACCCTTAATCTCCCCCATTTAGCTCCTCCATTACAGACGTCACCACCCTGAGTACGGTCACCTCATCTCCCTTCTTATACGCCCGTACGAGCTTGATTTTTAATTCCGGAGAGGCCTTAGCGGCCATCTTTATCAATCTTACTAAAGCCTTTTTACCGTCCGAATTTAGGTAACCTTTAGAAAAGAAAACATTACTTTTGCCTATAAAATTGGCCAATGCCCTCCTTAATTCCCTTAAAGATTTTTTAACTTCCTCTCTCATCCTTAGGTTTATGAAAATTAAAATTTTTATAGTTTAAGGGTTTTAAACCTGCGAGGGAGAGGTCTATGAGGAAGATTTTCCTTAAGGTAGTGGCTTGCTCTCTCCTCGTGGTCCTACTCTTACTTGCCGTCCCCAGCATAAACGCCCAGAGGCCTAAGATATTAGTTTACATCGGTGGCCATGGAGGTCCAGGCTACGAAGAGTGGTGGCGCCAGCTAGTAACTGAGTTTGAGCAGAAGTACGGCATTGATGTTGAATATCAAATAATAGGCTTCGAGGTCTACTGGGATAAGCTAGTGGCCGCCTTTGAGGCCGGTACCCCCCCTGATGTGGCACTAGCTGATTTAGGGGGTTGGGTTCCAGCCTTCGCTGACAAGGGATGGCTCGAGCCCTTAGAGAAGTACTTAGCCACGTGGGAGGGCGCCAAACAGATATGGCCTAACCTATGGGAAGCTGTAACTTATAAGGGGGTTAGATACGGTGTACCATGGTACTGTGACTGCCGTGTACTACTATACCACAAGGAATTGTTTAAGAAGGCTGGCTTAGACCCCAACAAACCCCCAAGGACCTGGGACGAGCTCTTAGAGTGCGCGAAGAAGCTAACTGATCCAAAGAAGGGTATCTATGGCTACGGTGTGTCCGGCGCCTTGAGTGAGATAACTACATTAGGTTACATGATATTCCTGTACGGTGCTGGCGGCAGGCTCTTAACGCCAGACTATAAGAAGGCCGCTTTTAACAGCCCCGAGGGGCTTGAGGCCTTAAAATTCTACACCGAACTTTACACTAAGTACCACGTCTCACCACCTGGCACTCCAAGCTATACCGAGGACGATTACAGAGTGATGATGGCCCATGGTAAGATCGCCATGGCCATAGGTGGGCCTTGGTCCTTCCCGCTGATAGAGATGGAGAACCCGGCGATTAAGGGTAAGTACGCCACCGCAGCTCACCCCTACAAGGTACATCCAGCTACTGTCTATGGCGGTTGGGCTTGGGTCATAGCCAAGGCCTCTAAGCACAAGGATGCCGCGTGGAAGTGGATTGCCTTCATGGACAGCTATGACGTATGGAAGAGGTGGGCCTTGAAGTGGAAGGGGCCGATGCCAGCTAGGATCGATGTAGTGTTCGACGTACCCTTCTTCCTAGAGGACCCACTTTGGAAGCCCATAATAACAATGTTCCCACACGCTGTGGCTAGACCGCCCATACCCCAGTGGCCACAGGTCTCCCACGTGATCCAACTGATGGTGCAGAACGTCCTCACCGGCAAGATGACCCCAGAGCAGGCCCTCTCCTGGGCCGCTAAGGAGATAAACAAGATACTGGCTGGCGGGTCTTAAAGGAAACAAATTTTTTAAATGATTTTCATTTTTCATCTATATATAACAGCTAGGTGAAATTCATTGCATTCTAAGCATGGAGAGGAAAAGCTAGCCTTCATGCTGATAGCTCCATACTTGGTATTCTTCGCCCTCGCCACGATATACCCGGTAAGCTACAACTTATTTCTAAGCTTCAGAAGAGGGGGGACGCTCACGTTAACTAATTACGCGGAGCTCGTCTCAGATCCCACCTTCCCCCTAATCCTCTACAACACGCTCATATGGACCGTGGGTAGCGTGGTCTTCCAGTTCATAGTCGGGATGGGCGTAGCGTTGCTCCTTAACGAGAAGTTTCCCGGTAGGAGGCTCTTCACGGCGTTAATTATCACGGTACCTTGGGCCATGCCAGATGTTGTAGCAGGTATTTCATGGAGATGGATGTATAGTGACGTTTACGGCGTAATAAACGACATATTGATGAAGTTAAGGCTAATAAGTTACCCTTTACCTTGGTTAGGCGACGTAAATTTAGCTAGAATCGCAGTTATAATAGCTAACATTTGGAAGGGGTTCCCGATATCCGCCCTTATCTACCTCTCAGCCTTGAAGACCGTACCCGACGAGCTTTATGAGGCCGCTAAGATCGACGGGGCCTCTGCGTGGGTAAGGTTCAAGAACGTAACCCTCCCCCTATTAGGACCTATAATAAAGACCACTGTCATGTTGACCGTCATCTGGACCGTGAACTATTTCCCCCTGATATACGTAATGACGGGCGGAGGACCGGCCAACGCAACAGATACTTTAGTGACCTACGCCTATAGGATATCCTTTAAGTTTACCAACTTTAACGTAGGAGCTGCGTGGGCCACCTTCACGTTCTTGTTAATGCTAGCCTTCGCGATAGTTTACACGAAGACCCTCATAGGTGGTTAAGATGAGGCGAAACCTTAGGCCCTTGGGGTTAGTGGTCCTAGCAACCATAGTGGCCTTAATAGTGGATTTCCCTCTAATATGGATGGTCATAAGCTCGTTCAAAACCTACGAGGAGATCTTTAGGATCCCAATAGTGTACATACCCTCTAAGATAACCCTGAGACATTACGCGAAGGCATTAAGGGTAGGTATATTTAGTGCGTTCATGAACAGTATCATCTTGGCAGTATTGACCTCCTTCTTGACCATCGCCATTGCTCTACTCCCTTCTTACTCCTTCTCCAGGTTTCACTTTAAAGGTAAATACGGCATGCTCATCTCACTCCTCATAACCCAAGCCTTCCCCCAGATAGTCTTTGTGATCCCGATGTTATTGACCTTAAAGAGGTTAGGCCTGATAAACACTCTGCCAGGTGTCGCTCTTTCCTATCTACCCTTCACCACGCCTGTGGTAATATGGATATTAGTTAACTTCTTCAACGCCATACCTAAAGATCTTGAAGAGGCGGCCCTAGTTGATGGGTGCGGAAGGCTCAAGGCGTTCTTCACTATAGTTTTACCCTTAGCCGCGCCCTCAATAGCGGCAGCTGGCGTTTATTCCTTCGTAGTCGCATGGAGCGAACTGATGTTCCAACTAACCTTCTTAACCACGCCTAACAGGATGACCCTCTCCGTATTCCTCACGTCATTTATGGCCCAATATCAAACCAGATGGGGACCCCTCTTCGCCGGTTGTGTCATAACCTCCATACCACCGATAATATTCTTCCTAATCCTTCAGAAATACTTCGTTAAGGGACTTACCGCCGGAGCCATTAAAGGTTAAAAGCCAGTAACGCCAGTTAAGGCACTTACACCTTTAGCTCATTAATCCACAATCTTCGTAAGGAGTTTTTGCGCCAATGCTCTCATACCTCCCTTATCTCCTTCAAGAAAATAACATCGTCCTCGTAAGCGTAAAGCGCCCATTTCAATACTTGGTATCTATTGTCGCCCTCCCTTATTTCCTCATAACCAAGCTTCCTAAATAGCCTCATAGAGGCTATGTTGGAGCTCTTGGTGCTCGCTGCCGAGAAATCGTTAGACCACATTTTAAACAATTTCTCGGCGTAATTAACTAACCTACTTCCTATCCCCTTCCTTCTAAAAGGCGGCGAGACGGCCAAATAGTCGATTACCCCTATGCTACCTATATTTTCTCCGAGCACCTCATAGAGCTCCATCACCCCAACTATTTCGCCCTCCGCCTCGGCTACTACAACGTAGGTATACTCCAGGTCCTTAAGCGCCCAATACAACTCCTTACCCTTAAAGGATGAGGTGAGCACCTTACACACCTTCTCCCTGTCCTCCGCTCGTATCTCACGTATAATCACCTTCACCAAGGCCCCTCACCGCCCCCTTTAATGCGCTCTTTAGGCTCCTTACGCATAAGATTAACGACCATCTCGCGGCCTCCTCCGATTCCTCGAGCAGACGTTGTAGTTCTCTAAGGTCCTTAACCGCCCTTAACACGTCCTTGAGGTTTAGGTACGGCAATACTCTCTCCTCGCCCGGCGCTACCCTGTAATTTGGCACTTTTAGGAGCACGCGTAATGCTTGCTCGAACTCTCCGCGCCTTAAAAGGTTCTTAGCCTCCTTGATCCTCTTTAGATCCCCCTTAATAAGTAGACATGGAAGCAAATGCGTCGAGAAGGGATTGAATGTGTCCTCATAGCGACCCTCATAAACCGCTGAGAACATAACCTTCCTCAGCGCCCTTGCCGTCTCCTCGTTCAACTCGCAGGTCTTTACTACGTCTATGACCTCCTCGGCCTCAGAGAGCTCCGTTGTAAGTTCTGATAGCTCGCCTTCCAGGTAGCCCTTTAAGGCCTCGTAGCGGAGGAACCTTTTCCCTTCCCTTAAAAAGGCCTCGATAAGCTTAAGGGCCACCTTATAGGAGTTTTCTAAGGCGTGCCAGTTAGCAAGAGCTAAGGTATCGGCGCTCGTGTGATAGACCTTCAAGAGCGACTCCATAGAGTGAAGGGTTGCTGCTGGAACCCCTTCTCTACTAAAGCTGAAGCTGTCAAATATCGGCAGGTCGAGGGAATACTTAACTACGTTACCTAAGACTCTCTTTGCGGCCTCGAGGAAATCGGGGGAGCTAATGCTAATGTGTAGAGGATACGAGCCTAGTACGTCCAGGTTTATGACGGCCATGACCTCCTTAAGCCTATCTTCGCTCCTAAGCATCGAAACGTAACTCCTAGACCCCCACGTCCAGTACCAAGGGCTATATCCGGGCGCTCCAGATTCCTCGGCTCCAAAGATCACATAACCGACCTCATCCTTTAGCCTCTCACATAGTAGGAGCAGGAGTGCCAGTCCGGCTCTATCGTCGGTAAATCCTTCAAACCATCTATCATAATGAGCTGTTACTAAAACGCCTTCACCTTTGGATTCTATGATATACGTTGTTGCTCCATGACGCACTTCAGTCTTAGAATACACCCTAAAGCTCCTACCCTCACGCGCCTTCTTGATCAGTTTCAACCCATCTTCCCTCCTGATCGATAAGGCTGGTATTGGTGGCGGAGCCCCAGGCCAGTACCTGTAGTCCCTTTCAGCGGTTATCACTATCCGTCTGAACCTCCCGGGGTAAGGGTCGAAGAGCACCACGGCCCTAGCCCCCCTTAAAACGGCATTAATATATTGCCAGTTTACGTCATCTAAGTTATCCTTAAACCACTCTAACAGTACCACTTTATCCTCAGCTTCCACGTTTTTCCACTCGCTCTCATGCAGTCCCGTATTGATGAAGACAGCCCTGGCTTCAATGTCGCCGCTAGGCGTGTATGGGAGGGGTTCGGCCCTTATCTTCAACCCCTCCACCTCCACGAAGGCTACCTTAGCTCTCCAACTCATGCAAGGTAAGGGAATAAGCTGCGCATCTACCCCCTCCTCCTCTAAGGCCCCCCTAAGGGCCTCACAGACCCTCTTGTCCTTCTCGCTACCTGCCACTACTTCGTATTGACCTGTATAGTTAAGCTTCTTCAGGAAATCCTCCTTAAACGACACGAATAAAAAGAGGGAGCACTCCACAATTTAACCTTACTAATCTTTGTTGAAGAAAAAATTAAGACCCGCTATCTTAGAAATATTATCGTATGGAGGCAAGGTCATTATATTATGGCCTAGGCAAATTAAGGAATTCGTTCATCTGTCAAGCGATGGCTTCCGTTATAAGTATAGCATTCTATGTAGCGATCGGGGGCTCGCCTCCCCTCGTCCAAGAGGCGGGTTTGCCTGCCTTGAGTCCTGAGGTTTTGACATATTTCGCGCTACTGGCCATATTGGGGTTAGGGCTCCTTCTCCTATTGGTTATATCCTGGATTTATAAGGTTTTGGGCTGGGGCGATATTTGTAAGGCCGGTTTAAAGAGATTCTACTGTTATACTAAACTGGGAGTTCTGTTTTTACCCATCTTAGGCCTTATGTTTATGCTCGTAACCGGCCTCATAGCTGGACTTAGGGCGTTATCTTCGCCCGCCGAGCCTGTCGGCCTCTCAGCTTGGAGGTGGGTCTCAAACCTCGGACCGGCCCTGATCTCCTCAGGTCTAGTCTTTGACGGCGTTTCCTTGCTCGATTTCTACCATAGGGAAAGAGAAGCGCCATTGGGCATAGGATGCCCATTATACTTAGCGTACTTACTATTAACCCCATTGGCCTCCCGATTGCCGCCTCTCGCAAGTTTAAGCTTAAACGTGAGCGAGCTGACAGGTGCAGTGATGATAGTGGTAGGCTTGAGCCGCGTTAGAAATAAAGTAAGCGTTAACGTGAAAGGCTGTGGGTGAGGGGCATGGCTTCCGACACCGGCCTGAGCGAGAGGAGGTTAGCCATCATAACTCTGCTCATGATATCCTTCATCATAGCTTCCTCATTAGTGACGACGGTACCTTTACCGAAGTACGCCATATTTAAGAGGCCGTATTTAGCCTTAGTTAAAATTGAGGGCCCATTAGCCTACTCCTCTGAATATACCCTCTTAAGTACGAGCACGGGGGTTGAGGAATACATAGAACTGTTGAAGGAGGTCAAGAACGACCCTTACGCAAGAGCCGTAGTACTGTACGTCAATAGTCCTGGCGGTACGGTGTCTGCCTCAGAAGCCCTATATTTTGCGATAAAGGAGCTAGCGGAGAAGAAGATCACAGTAGCCTATATAGCGGGCTACGGCACCTCGGGCGCGTACATGGCTGTATTACCGTCCAGAAGGATCATAGCTAGTAATAGTAGTTTAGCAGGTTCTATAGGAGTTTATATGGTATTAATAAATCTTAAAGATCTTTTAGGGAAGGTAGGGATTAAGGCTTATATATTTAAGTCCGGCAGATTGAAAGACCTCGGATCACCCTTCAGGAGCCTGACTGAGGAGGAGAAGGAGGTCCTTAAAGGCCTCGTAGATGAGTACTTTAGGTTGTTTAAACAAAGGGTTTTGAAGTACAGGAAGGGATTGACTAATTCCTCTGAGGTCTTCCAAGGCAGACCCTATCTCGCTGATGAAGGTAAGAGGTTAGGGCTAATAGATGAGGTAGGGACTTTACACTACGCATTAAACATCGCGAGAAACCTCTCCGGCCTACCCGAAGACTGCCCAGTTAAGGTGTTTAAGCCTAGGCGTTTAAGCCTCCTAGAACTGTTCTTAAAGTCCTACGGAGGGATAAGCTGTTCAACGCCTAGCGGCGAGATATTAGCCATGTGGCCCCTCCCTTCGCCACTTCCTCTGAGATTGTTAAGCAACCCTCCAACCTAAAGTGACCAAAGACAAGGGGACCGACTTACCCATTTGAGGATCCTATATAGAGCATATCGCCCTCCTTCAGCTCGGTCTTCCCAATGATTATCGTCATCACATCCTTCCCGTAAAGGCATCTACACGCTCTCTTGGATCCGTTAAGTTCTACATGCACCTTTCGCCAGGTCCCAAGACCCCTTATCACTAGCCTTTCAAGGGTGAATGAACCCGCTTTGCACTTTAACGTGACCGCCTTTTCAGAGCCGCGCTTTTTAATCTCACAAACAAGTAATGCTCCGGGAACTAACACGGGACCCTTAAAATACTCGCTGCCGACCCTTGGACCCAACTCTAACGTCCTTTGGGGCGCTAAGTACCTAGCACCTGCCAAAACATTAAATATTAAAAGAGAACATAGTGCCCTAAGGTAATGCCCCCCGCATTCTATGTGATTCCAATACAACCCCCACTCAAGGTACCTTTCATGCACCGACTTAAGTAGGCTGAGGCCCTCCTCTATCATTCCCTCCCATATCATATGTAAGGCGACCGAGATCTCGATCCCTGTCCATGGAGTGTCCATCTGACCTCCTACGAGGTACCCTATCCCAACCTCATTGAAGTACCTCATGTCTCCCTTAAGAGACGGCCTGGGTTTAGCGGGATAGGTGGCATTTAATAGTCCCTCCCACCTCTTAAAATTATACTTATAAACTGCCTCGAGCGTGGAAAGGACCTTCTCCCTATCCACCGTGCCCTCTAAGCCCATTAACACCTTCGAGTACCATTCGCCGGTGAGCGCTGCTGACATGCACGCTCGGTCCCTATACTTCGTCCTAGGATCGAACCATAGCTCAAAATACTCGCCGTTCCATAGATATTTGCAAAAATTAGCCTTAGCGACTTCGCATGTGCGCCTGAGCCATAAGCTACTAGGATCATTCAACCCCTCCGCCACTTTAGCTGCCGCTGAAAGCGCTGCTATCCAAAGGTTAGAGGTAAAGGAGGCCAGGCCTATGAGGCTTAAGGCGTCAAAAGTATTAACCGAGATCGGAGTGTATGCAGGGCCTGTCAACAGCAGTCGGAGGAGGGGGGCTTCCTCGCCTTTAGCGAGCTCCTCTACTGCCCGAGAGAAGCCCTCGTAGCCGGAAGGAGGAGAGTGATAAGGCAATCTCGTTCCAAGCTCATCATGTTGTTTAAGTAGGGCGTCGATAACCCTTTTCATAGAGGGCCATACGTCCTTTATAAATTTCTCATCGCCCGTCCACAGGTAAAGCAGTGAGGCCATTAGGACGTATTCGGGCATTAGATCCACCCTATCATACCCGTCCACCACATTAAACGAGGATCTGAAGAGGTGAGGCACTCTCCCGCTCGGATCTTTGCGGGTGGACCTAATTATGTCCTTTAAGGTCCCTTTAAGCTTGTTTACGTTATGCTGTATTGAAGGATCTTCCCTTAACCTCCTCCTATATAACTCCATGTTCTCAGGGAAGGATAAGGCGAGTAGTTCGTAATGTGGTGAACGGGATGGAGTGAGGAGGAAACGTGAAACGTGTTTAATGAAGTTTTTAGCTAACTGGGGGTAAAGGAGGGCCAAGCCAGGGAGGGCCCACAGCATCACGTCAATGGTGTTTAAGCCGCAACATCCAGGTCCACCTTCCCATATCCCGAAGAGCCCCTCTTTGGTGAGCCAACTGGATTTAATGAGTGTGGTTATTTGAGAGGCCCCTAAGTCTTTGAGCCAATCCTCATAGCTAGCGTCATATAACGCTTCTACTAATCCGAGCACCTTATTACGGATTTCGTCCAGGTTACGTGCTACGTACCTTATCACTTCTAAGGAGGATCCTAAGAACCTCTCATAAAAGTGCCCTAACCTCCTCCCTTTAAGGTCTATGTGGTTTGGGTAAAACCAAGCCATTAGAAATATTACCTCTTCCTCCTCCTTAGGACCTAGTACTAGGTTTTTCGTTAACGCTCCGTAAAGGTCCTCGTCCAAGGCTTCGGCCTCGAGCCCTCCCTCCACGTGACCATCCTCTCTAAAATCTACTAGGATTCTCCTTAACTTATGCACTCTCTCAACTTCATGGTCCCTTTTTACGGTAATCCCGGCCGCTCCGGTTCCCTCCCCTAATATGGCTATTGATAAAGAGCCGCCATACATTCTATCCCTTTCGGTAAAGTGCTCCGCTCCCATTTCCAAGGCTACAAAGCCCTCATCCGTAACTATCCTATTCACGCCCTTCACCCCCTCTCTTACTGTGTGCGGGTTCCTCATTAAGGCCATCAGGGAGACCTCTAATCTGTCCCTACCTACGTTTTCTAAGTGAAAGGTGAAAATGGCCGCCGGTATCGATGACGTTCTGACGTCATTGGGGACCAAAGGCCCGAAAGCCTTTAGATTTACCTTTAGGCCTACTTCCTCGAAAACCCTATCATGATAATTTAGAACCGCCAGAGGAGGCCGACCCTCGAACGATATCTTCTCAACAGGCTTGATCCACGGTGTATGGTACGGATTCATTACGGTAGCGCTCGTATTATATGTCATCTTTTTGACGTCATCCCAAGGCGTTGTCCTGAGGAGCCTAAGCACAGGCTCCTCACCCTTACCTTTAACCCTCATTATAAATGTTAAATCGTCCTTATTAACTGGCGATCTGAGAGGCCCATAGCCCGCCCATGGCTCGTTATTGAATATTAACCATTCGTGAAGACAGCCGTCAGGCCGTATCTCCACGGATCCCGTTCCTAATCCGCCCAGAGGAATCCCCGCGGATGGACTCGTTTGACTCACGAACTTCATACGTATCCATTTAAGGGTATATCTTAAAATTAAATGTGTCTCTAGGGTCTGATTGGAGCAACTAAAAATAAGGCCCTTTAACGCGTAGAAAGGACGCGGCCATGTTCCTAACATCCATACCACTATGTATCCCAAACCTTTATCGAAATAAAATTAAAATACTTCTTCCCTTAATTCTTATATACGAGGGAAAAGAAAGATAGGGGGTGTAAAGGGAAGTG
>Ga0180302_10000101_pt1 | contig 32822 bp, 24 predicted proteins | sample GuaBasSediGuay17_FD_121794 | JGI IMG/M metagenome (GOLD analysis project Ga0180302, IMG submission 121794) | Subseafloor sediment microbial communities from Guaymas Basin, Gulf of California, Mexico - Guay17, Core 4571-4, 12-15 cm | ecosystem: Environmental > Aquatic > Marine > Hydrothermal... | reverse complement strand
GTGCACGCCCCCAAGAAAGCCGCGAGTAGCAAGTATAGCGGAGGACCCTCTCCCTCTGCACCTTTCGCTCTAGCCAGCGAACTGAAGGCCCTGATGAACGATTTAGGTCTTATCAGCATCGGAAGGAACGTGGCTGCCAAGGCCATACCTATGGTGAGGCTCGTGTAGAAGTATAGCTGAGACCTTTGGACAAGTATAGCCAGCGGCCACGAAATATCGTATGGACTTTCAGCCGGCCAGAGGTTAAACCTCGTTATCAGATGCGTTCCTATACAGTAGTAGCTGAAGGCTCCTAGGAACTGGGCTAGGCATATGTCGATGGGGAGTATGAACCCTGATATGTAGCCTGCCGGAGATGTCATCAAGTTCAAGGTGAAGGCGAAGCCGAACCCTGGTAGGAAGTGCGCTATCACAGGTGTCATGTCGAATGTTTGAGCGATCGGTAAAAGAACCGTGTAGATCGCGGCTCCTCCACTGGCTAGGTAAGGTCCGAGTAGGTATGGTAGGAAGCTCACGAATAAGTCGTAGAGCGCACCGAAGAGAATAGATAGCATCAGTATCCTCATATGTAGTGGGTCTCTCTCAGCCAGCGTTAAGACAGTCTCGGCGGCTGCCCTAGCGGCGGGGAACTGAAGCTTCTCCACTTTCACGTAGAGCGAGTAAGTGAAATAACCCATGGATATATCGGCGACCATGTTAAATATCAACGCTAAAACCGCTATCCCCAACGGGATAAGCCACACCGGGTCGAGGTAGAGGAACGTGCGTTCCATGGTCAATCTTATGAGTTCGCTTTGAGGCGGTACCCACCAAGACGGAACGTACTGTGAGATCCCTAGAGCCTGTGCTTCAGGGCTGTAGGCCATGTATGCATTCTTCACCAAGTCGTATGGGCCGCCCATGCTGAATAGCATGGCATAGTAGGAGGCCATCCACTGGAAGCTCAGCAGGATGAAGAGTTCTTGTTTAGTCAACGGGGAGCCTAGGAACTGCGCGATCTCCGACCATAGCAGGATCACTATCCAAGCCTGAAGCGGAAACCATTGAGCGCTTATGAGGTAGTAGTATATCATCACCGGCTGCACTAGAAATAGGGAGAATATCAGAGCTAACACTGACCTCCAAGTCAGTCCAGGGCGAATCTCCTGCTCGGTCATACAGACTCACCTCTATTCTAGACCCAGATACTTCTTAAATTCTTCGTCACCAATACCGAGCTTCTTCCTAAATAACGTTAACCCTAGGTCGATGTACTTCTCCTTATCCGTCTGCTTCAACGTTCTCCATATCAACAGCTGCTTCCTCATGTTGTCTATGAACGGTCTGTTGGAGTTCACCCAGTCGCTTAACAACCCAGTCGTCCTCTGGAGGTATAGGGTAAGCGAATACGGTCGTTTCCTCTGCGATTCGGCTATAACCATCACCTTCTGGGTGATGCCTACGTCGAACGGTGCGAGACGTACGTTAGCTATCAACGTCTTAGTATCCCTCTCCTCTAGCGGATCCCTCTCAGATTTCCATTCGATATCTCCGAAGGTGGCGAAGGCGCCCACTCCCTCGGTCCTATGCGCGTCTAGATACTCGTTCACGAACGCTAGGAACCCGTAGATCTCTCTACCCGAGAACACGAAGGGCATCCGTATCTCCCACTCGTCTCCACGAGGCGGAGGAATCCTCCATTTACGCTCGAGGGAAGGTGTCACAAGCCTCGACGCCTTTATCGATGGATAAACCGTCGACAGTATAGTTACTAGTGAGGCTGACCCTAGCACGATGAACACATAGAACGACGAGAAGTTGGGGTAGAATCCTGGCGGATATAGGCCGAATATGTTGAAGATCCAGCACCCGATCACGCCATACACGTACCCTAGAACCGTCCCTAACAGGGCGTACACTAGCGATTCTGCGAGGAACAATATCGAAACGTGGAGTGGCGACAGGCCTACAGCCATGTAGATAGAGATCTCCCTGGTTCTGTAGTGGACGTTAGCGAGCATCATGTTCAAGATCGTGAAGCTACAGATTATCGTCGGGGCTATGAACGTCTCAAACCCCGTGACCGTGAACCACTGTCGGTATCTCACGATCCCGATTCTATCCGGCGCGTCGCTGTAATACACATCAGTCGCGATCCTCAGGGCTAAGTTACGGGCGATCTCGCGTATAGTAGTCGTGTTATATGGCTTGTATGCTATGCTCACTATGTAGGCACGCTCCCTAAGTAGAAGGCAGGCCTTAAGAGGCATGAGCATTATCAAGTCCCCTGTGAAGTGGAACGGCACAGCCCTACCAGCACCCGTCGTTATCAACGGCATAAGCGGCGTTATGGGTTCACCGTCTAAGTCTACGAAGCCCTCGCTTCCAGACCATAGAAGGTCACCGTCGAACATCCCTATAACCCTAAGATTCATACCTAGAAACGGTATAACCGAGCCTATCGTTATCGGCCTACCCAACTCTTTAGTCAGGTTATCAGCCATGGTTTTACTTATGATACATGTGTAAACGTCGTCAGGTCCAAACCAGTCGCTACCGGGTAGCAGTATCTCGTCTATGTGGGAGAGCTCCTTTTCCTCAGGGCTCAGGAATAAGACGGCACCTACCTTTGTTATCAGCTTATCTGAGAACGCGAAGAACCCTAAACCTCTCTGCGGAGGCGGTGGGAACAGCCAACCCCTAGCCGAGTATATGCCTGTACCCTTAAACTGGTGGATGACCTGATAGTACATCTCCTCCGGTATAGGCGACCACACAGGCCTACGTATCAGTATACCCTGATACAGCGGCGGTGTCTCTCCCTCCGATATGGTCCGTACGTCCTCTACAGGCCTAGGTGCAGCCATAAGCGAGGTGAACGTGACCATCGAGAAGACCAGTATCACTATGGAGACTAGGGTCAGCACTGTCATGAAACGTCGTCTACGCATGTTCTGAATCGATAGCGAGAAGGCCTGAAACGCTATGGCGGAGCGGCTTATCTCGGCGGTGTGCATACCGATCATTCTTTCCTTCAGAGTCTTGGCACTCATCATGGCTTCACGTATCACGAAGCCCAGTAGCGGCAATATTATTATGGCGGTACCGAATGCCAAGATCGCCATACCGGCGTTGCTAGCCAAGTGGAAACCTGGATGGAATATGTCGAGCACGATCAGCATGACTCCAAAGAGCATGATCACACCAGCTATTAGCCTACGACCTTCGAACCCGATGAGCCTGCTCATCGCATATGCGAACGGTATTATAGCGATGGATATCACCACTATGGTGTATATCACTTGCCATATCAGGTCCATCATAGAGTAGTATGCTACCTGCTCATAAGCCCAAGCTGCGTAGGCCGATGCATAGCTCAGCCCATAGTCTCTCTGCCTGTATGCCTCTAAAGCCAGTTTTAGATACTTTTCAGCTAATCCATGGAACATTATGGTGACCGGGTTGAACGTAAAGTACTTCGCAGCCAGCTTCACCCTACCGTCGTTTAACAAGAAGATGTCCCTTGCGTAGAGCATGGGTGTGAACGGTATTCTCAATGTTTTTCCTGCGCTTACTTTATATCCATATCCCTCTGGAAAATCGGCGGTGCTGTTCACTAGAATACCCATCGGGAACCTACCTCCACCACCTCCTCCGAGGAAGGCTCCGATGAAACCTACCGAGCCTAATGCAGCGCCGGAGGTTGCCACTGTCGCCGCCATGCCGAACGCTCGGCCTCGTGTGATGAGGATCTCAACCGGTATATCCGGTTGGATAAACGCCATCACGTCACCGTACATCGAAACTAAGAAGCTCTGCTGAATCAATGGTCCATGAGCCAGCCTGTTGTATAGCACCACGTTCGGCATCGAGCTTAGGTCGGTCGGGTTGAATAACGCGAACAGAACTATGCTTGCGCATCTGAATATTGAACATAGGTACGATGCATTTACCGTTGTCACAGAGGCGATCTTAGACTGATAAGGCGAATACACGCCTATGTCGGTGGCCCACTCTATCTCGCCATTAGTGCTATTTATCACAAACGCATCTACCATCCCGCTCGTGTAAGGCTTTATACCCTTAATCACCACGACGCCGTTCTCATCAGGCTTAGCTATGACATCTAGTACACCCATGATGAACGCCGCACCGAACGCCGCGTATGAAGGTACAGCCTGCATAGCCGGCGCCGCGGTAGACTGGTAATGAACTATCGTGTCGTTTATCGCCTCTGGATGCCTCTCAGCGTCGAAGGGGTCCCAGTAAGCCGTCGTCATATTGTAGCTAACGACTTTGATCGTCAAGCTGCAGTAGCCCCACTCACCTGTAGCCTCCAGCCTCGAAGGTGACTGAGGTAGGTCTATCACAGGCTCGTTCAATAAACCGTACAGCGACGTACATATAAACTGCACTTGAGGCCAGTAGTTGTCCCACCGGATTCGGTCATAAGTGTCGCCAGGGCCCTTCATATAGATTCTTGCATCGTTCGTCGTATGGAAAGCGAAGCCTCCACCGTAGCATGCGGCTACGTAAGGCTCAGAGTCGAAGTAGGTTGCCCCTAGGAACTCCGTAGGCGGGCATGCGCTTATCCAAGGAGGATAGGTCAGCAGTATCTCGTCTATGAAGTAGGCGCCGAAGCGTTCTCCAAGGAGAGAGTCATCCCTCAGCACAGGCAAGTATGTTCTGAACAGGAGGTTTATCAGCGATGTGTATCGGCTGTTTAGGGTCTGCAGGTTGGTGTATGAGTATACGTTGCCACGGTTGTATACGGCTAATTGCTGGCTACCAGCCGATAGGTCTAGGCTTACGAAGAACTTCACAGAAGTCCCAAGTATGTCGAAGTGCCTGTCGACCCATTCCCTGGCACCCCATAAGCTCTGCCAGTGCCCGGCTAGGACGACAAGCATGACCGAGCGCCTAGGCGGGTTCTTAGCCAAAAACTTCGCGAAGTTTAAGAGCGCGGAGACGCCTAGAGCGTCGGTCGCCCCAGGGGATAGGGCAGGAACTATAGACCAGGAATCTAAATAGGCTGTTATGACCCCTATCTCCGAGGCGTTAACGGTGCCTGGTATGAAGCCTACTATGTTGGCGACCCGTATGCGCTCCCACCTCATCAACGAGTTTATCCAGATCTTGACCTCACCCTGCTTCTCGCATAGCTCCTTCAGACGAAGACCATCCTCCGGGTTTAGGTAGATCTTCGGAAACGCCATCGGTACGTTATATAGCTTTTGGAACGCCTCCATCCTAGATTCTTTCCCAGTACCTATATATATTACACCTTTGGCGCCGAACATCGCAGCTAGACGGAAGAACCACCTGCTGTCGAAATCCATTAACACCCATCGGTCTGTGACGTTTACCTTAGAAAGGTCGTCGAACGTCCCTCCACCGACATAAACCAATAAATCGCCTTCAGGCGGACTCCTATAAGGCGACGGGTTAACTAGATTAGGCCAAAGATTATAGCCGTGGAGAACTTCACCATCCTCAAGCAATATATTAGCTCCATAGTCGACGGGAATCGTTATGTAGAAATATTCGAAGTAGCCGTCCTCACCGTAGGGCTGAATACCATATTCTTCAAATTTAGAGACGACATAATCCATGGCCTTGAAGAAGCCGGGATACCCTGTAACCCTAGACCCGCAACTCGAAAAGAAGGCTACATGCTCCATGATTTCTTTTTGGTCAATGTTATCTAGGACCTCCTTGAACATGGCCATTAGTTCTTCTTGGTTTTGAGGTTGAAGCTGCGAATATGCTGGTGACACAAGGATTGAACCTACTAACGCCAGCGGTAGCATGGCGATAAGAGTTACTAGGAAGGCCTTAGACACGGCCGGATGAATCCGATGACTTGAAAGCTTAACCGGTCTCACTGGTTACACCGGGATTTAAAATCGAACGAAACCTTATATAAGCCTTTTCACTTTCCAAGGAAAACTATCAACTGAATCTAGAGAGAAGCAAAGTTTGAAAAGAAAGATTTAAATTTGGTCTATTTCTACTTCATTTCTTAGATCAAGGATATGGACCGAAGGCTTATATATCTTGGCATAGTGATTTTGATTGCCGGCATATATGCTATATTAGCTGCACAATCACTATCTACTGTAGTATCGGTGGATGAATGGATTTACGAAGAAAAGATGCTTATAAAGGAGAATGAGAGTTATAGCGTACAATTATCTTTCAATGCAAATGTCGAGATAGTGGTCGACGTGAGGACCTATGAGCACTGTATAACCCTCATGTTTATGGATAAAGATAACTATGAGAGATTTCTGTCGAATGAGAACTATGAAACGATCGCAAATGTCGAGCATACGACTAGTTATATGTTGACGCATTGGAACACTGAGGCTAACAAGACCTATGTGCTTTTTCTAGATAATATTGGTCAATGTTTTGATAAGCATGTAGTGGTGAAGGTCGGTGTGAGTAGAAGCCCGGCTAAGACGCCGACTGAGGAGAAGGCGTTACTCACTAAAATAGGCTTCGGAATGTTAGCTGGATCGTTCTGGATTTTGATGTATGGATTACTTAAGGAAAAGAAAATGTGATAATGAAGAAAAGTGAGGGAGTTGTTTTAGCTTCGTTTTCTAGCTAAACCTAGGTAAATTGTCGCGATGACGAATATAGCGGTTAACGTGCCGAGTATCCACTGAACGGTTTGGGCTTGAGAAAGCTGTGTTCTTAAGTCTTCCACCTCAGACAACAGCTGCTGATAAGATGTCTGAAGCTGCTCGTGATCGGTCTTGAGCGTATTGTACTCCTCCTCGACCCCCTTCAGCCTCCTCCATTCAGAAAGGGCTTCTGGGAGATAGTAGCTTATCATAGACTCCAAGTCCAGCGGCTCGGGAGTGTAGCTGAAGGTTCTAACCTCAAACAGCTCCTCATCACTCCAGGTTTTTAAGCGTTTGGTGAATTCTGCCGTAGCTTTTTTAAATGCCTTCATCTCCTCTTCACTCGGGGTCTCTCCAGCCTTGATCTTGCTTTTAACAGAAGCCCTAAGTTCGAATAAGTTCTCAGGGAATACTTCTTTTCTAACCTTTATCTCAACAGCCTCTCCTGTAGGTTCGTTCACTATCGTGAAAACCCAGTTCTCAGGTGTCAGTTTTATGGAAGATGTACCTGGGATTTTTTTAAGGATGTATTTATGTCTTGAAACGCATCTAGTTATAAACTCAAATGTATCTCTTACTGCCCTAGTCGGGTTCGTGGTTATGACTAGGATGTCCGACCTGAGCGGAGACTCCCCAGGCCAAAGGGTTTTAAACGCAACATTGCACACTCTGAAGACGCATATAATCGCTGGCTTAACGCCCATTCCAAAATACTCAGTAGCAGACTCAACCGTCACATTAGTCGTCACTGGTTTAAGCATGGTAGGAGTTACATCGCGTACCTGTAAAACCTCGTAGTCCCTGTCACCGTCTTCAGCCAACACAGATAAGGATAAGCTGAGCATAAGTAATACAACCAATATGATGGGCAAGGGCTTAGACATTTTCTCACTAACGAAAGGTATATCTTTTAAAAGTTAAAAAATTTTTCGTTCACCGGGTTCACTGTTATCGACCTAGGTACCGGTAGAAAGGTTTATAGACAGTCGGCTCTTAGAGTTATTCGAGAGATGCAGGAACTGTCTTCTTACGGAGATTTGCGCTCTGACGTTAACGTGGCTATCGAGGCGCGGAATCTCACTAAGCGGTATGGTAAATTCACGGCCGTTAACGGGTTGAACTTGAAAGTGTTTAAAGGCGAGTTCTTCGGTTTGCTTGGACCCAATGGAGCCGGGAAGACCACCACCGTCAGGATGCTTACTGGGCTCCTTACACCTACTGAGGGTGAGGCGCTCATAATGGGGGTTAATATAATGGAGAGGCCCTTAGACGTTAAGAGGCTCATGGGGGTCGTTCCCGAGGTGTCTAACATATATGTCGAGATGACGGCTTGGGAGAACCTCCTGTTCATAGCCGAACTCTACGACGTTCCAAGGGATGCGGCCGTCGAGAGGGCTAAAGAGCTCTTAGAAGTCTTTGGGCTGTACGAGAGGAGACACGATAAGGCTGCGACCTTTTCTAAGGGTATGCGAAGGAGGCTTGCTATAGCGGCCGCTTTAATCCATAACCCCGAAATAATCTTTCTCGACGAGCCTACGAGTGGGTTAGATGTTCAGAGTACAAGGATCATCAGGAACGTCCTGAGGAAGTTGAATAAGGAGGGTGTTACAATCTTTATGACAACCCACTTCATAGACGAGGCTGATAATCTCTGCGGGAGGGTGGGAATAATTAATCGAGGGCATCTAGTAGCCCTTGATAAGCCTGAGAGGCTTAAGCAGACCATCGGAGGTGAGTTAAGCATAGAGGTCTCCATCTCACCCATACCTAGTCTTGAGGATCTGAAGGTCGTCGGAGGCGACGTGGTGAGGTCCGGGGATAAGTTTAGAATATACACCAGAGATCCCTCCGCGACATTATCCAAGCTTACGGGCCTAGCCGACTTAAAGGGTTGGAAGATTATTTCGGTAAGAACCCTGACACCGAGCCTAGAAGACGTGTTTGTGAAGCTTACGGGGCTGACAGCCGTCGATGTCGAGAGGCTGGAGCTTGTGAGACCCTCTGGGAGGAGGAGAAGAAGATGAGCATAGTTTTAACCCTGAAAAAGGCACTTGTAATAGCTAAGAAAGATGTCAAGACTTACTATAGTAAGCCGGCTACGCTGTTTTACGGTGTAGTTCTGCCCTTCGCTATGTTTGGGGCGTTCCTTGCAGGGAGGCCATGCGTCACAGAGGACTATAGGGTCGTGGGGGTCACGGCCTTATCGACGTTCTTCGGAGGGACAACCGTCGAGGCTGTTATACTTCCGCTCGAGAGAAGAACCGGGACTATAGATAGGCTTCTACTTGCACCTGTCTCGCTGAAGACAATTCTACTCGGTAAAAGTCTTGCAGGATTCACGTTCAGCTTTCCGATAACCCTTATAGTTCTCTCGATAATACTTCCGTTCGCCGGCTTCTGGAATCTCAACGCAGCCCTCCTCGTGGTAGCGGTAGCCTTATCCGTGCTCTCTGCGTGTGCTCTGGGCTTAGCGTTCTCTGCCTCAGCCGAGGACATAGCCGATGTCATGTGGCCGATGAACTTCGTCAGGTTCTTCATGATCTTCTTCGCAGGCGTGTTCATGCCGATAGATGAGATATACGCATTCATGCCTTCGCTGAAGTTCATAGCCTACCTGATCCCCCTAACTTACTCCGTAGATATGATCTACCAGTCGATCGTCGGCGTAAATAATCTTACCATGCTGGCTACAGATTTCGCAGTGTTGATATCCTCTATTATAGCGTTTTATTATATAGCCTACAAGCGTTTCGCAAAGACGTTAACTTAGCACCATCCCACTATCTCTTCCATTTTTTAACTTTAAAAGAAAAGTTTATATTAACTTCTATAAGTTATACCAAATAGGTGTGAATAATTGAATGGACGGATAGTGGTTGTTTCTTTGGCCGTACTCATGGTTCTAGTTTTAACCGCGTGGGTTTTCGTTTATCTGAAGCCCTGGGTCGTCAGGATGGTTGCGCTCTACCCATATACATTGTCAGCTACTTTTGAGGAGTTAGAACGCTTGTTTGAGGGAGAAAACGGAGGTGTGGATTTAGAGCTTAAACCTTACCATGTGAGAGAAGAGCTGTACACCCTCTTAGACGAAGGGGAGGTCGATATCGTTATAGCAGAAGACCTCAGCGTTATGGAGATGCTCTCTGAGAACGGTTATGTGAACTGGTACCTAGAGTTTGCGACCGGAGATGGTGGAACCGCTTATTATATAGCGGCGAGTCGGAACTCTAAACATCTCGAACAGGCTTTAGCTTTCACGCAATTACTCTTAAGCGAGGAGGGGAAGGATGTTCTCCGCGAGTATGGGTATGAACCCGTGACACCTGCTATGGGATTCGGAGATGTTCCTGAAGAGCTTAGAGAGTATGCGTTAGAGTTTAAAAGCGTCATCGATTGGCTCGGTAGAAGAGTGATCGTGCCTAAGCCTGTCAAGAGGGTTGTCAGCATAGTTCCTATGATAACCCTCTCTATACTCATGATGGATGGGGGAGACTTGTTGGTCGGGGTGGATAGCGTCTCACCCACCTCGGAGCTTCTTACGAAGGTTTTTCCACAGATCAAAAACATACCCGTGGCCGGTGCTCCTTGGAGCGTAAACATAGAATTGATTCTAAGCCTTGACCCCGACGTCGTCTTGACGACCGATAGACCCATGGAGGTGGTCAAAAAGTTTGAGGAACTTGAGATACCGGTCGTGATCGTACCTATGGGTCGATTGCACTGCGACCAGCTTCCAGAGGCTATCAGGCTGATAGGTAAAGTGATAGATAGGGAAGATAAGGCTGAGGAGCTTGCCTCATACTGCGAGGAGAAGATGATGGCTCTGATGAACGTGACCTCAAAGATCCCGAGGAGCGAGAGAGCTAAGGTTTACATAGCCATAAGCGATGGACTGAAAACGCATATAACCTACATCTCACGCGACATAGTTTGGATAGCCGGTGGGGTGAACGTCGCCGAAAACCTCTCCGGACCGGCCGGAGGCGGCCCGCCTATGGCGGCGGTTTCAATGGAGACCGTGTTGACATGGAACCCAGATGTCATCATAACCTGGGACCCTAAGGTTAAGGAGTTGATTCTCTCAGACCCGAGGTGGGCTGAAGTCAACGCCGTCAAAAATAATAGAGTCTACGTGATACCTAGGGGGCTTAGAAGCTGGATCACGCCGGAGCCCGAGGCTTTCTTAGGCGCCATGTGGCTTGCAGAGAAGCTCAACCCAGATGCCTTCTCGTTCAACTTCGAAGAGGAGGTTAAGCTGTTTTACCATCGGTTTCTCGGCTATGAGCTTTCAGACGAAGAGCTTAGTAGAATCTTGAGTGGTGAGTATGGTGTCGAGATACCAGGTACTTGAAGACATTCTTGAAGAGATTAGAGGGCGAAAATCCTTAGTAGCTACGGCTTTAATACTAGCTCCAATATTGTCGTTTCTGCTGTCGCTTCTCGTGGGTAGGTACCAGATATCGCCTCAGATCGTGTTCTCCGTATTGATCTCGAAGATTCTGCCGTTTCATTACGACGTACCCAAGCAGGTGGAGATCGTGATCATCCAGGTAAGGTTGCCTAGGGCGATAGCAGCGGCTCTTGTAGGAGCAGCCTTAGCGCTCTCGGGAACATCGTTTCAAGGATTGTTTAGGAACCCTTTGGTTTCGTCGCAGATACTCGGGGTAGCCTCCGGAGCAGGTTTCGGAGCGGCTTTGGCGTTGCTCCTATCCGGAGACCCCGTGATCGTTCAGGTCTCAGCGTTCGGATTCGGGATAGTCGCGGTGGCGATATCCTACGCCTTAAGCAGGACATACAGGGAGACCTCTCTGCTCACGTTGGTTTTAGCCGGTATAGTCGTAGGAGCCCTATTTTCGGCTTTGATATCGCTTATAAAATACGTAGCGGATCCGTATGAGAAGCTTCCCTCGATAACGTTTTGGCTTATGGGCAGTCTCTCAGCCGTCTCGTTTAGGGAGCTTACATGGAACTTCATACCCATAGTGGTTCCATGTATAATCCTAGTTTTAGCCAGATGGAGGCTTAACGTGTTGTCTTTAGGCGAGGAGGAGGCTAAGGCGCTCGGGATAGATGTCGAGCGGATGAGAATGCTCGTCATAAGCTGTTGCACCTTGATGACCGCCGCCGCTGTCTCGATAGCGGGTATGGTTGGATGGGTGGGGCTAGTGATCCCCCATATAGGCAGGATGCTCGTAGGCCCGGACCACAAGGTCTTGGTCCCAGCGTCTATCGCTATAGGAGCTGCCTACCTACTAATAGTCGACAGTATGGTTAGGATAGTATCGACCTTTGAGATGCCGTTGGGTGTCCTTACAGCCATAATAGGCGCCCCGTTCTTCGCGTATCTTCTTAGAAAGCGGACGGTGAGCTGGAGATGAGGCTTGAAGTCAGAGGTCTACACTTCTCATATACCCCGGAAAGGGAAGTTCTGAAGGATATATCCTTCGACGTCGAGAGGGGTGACATATTCTGCGTACTAGGGCCCAACGGGTGTGGGAAGACTACGCTTCTAAAATGCCTCGGTGGAATTCTGAAGCCGAACAAGGGATCTATACTTTTAGACGGTGTGGAGGCGAGTACCATATCTAGAGCCGAGTACGCCAAGCTCGTAGGCTATGTACCCCAAGAGCACGGCCTAGTCTTCCCCTATAAGACTATAGATGTCGTCCTCATGGGTAGGGCGCCGCACCTAGGCATATTTTCGACGCCGTCTGAGAAGGATTATAGGATAGCTGAGGAGGCCCTTAGGGAGGTCGGTATATATCATCTTAAAGACAGGCCATACGTGGAACTGAGCGGCGGTGAGAGACAACTTGTGATAATCGCCAGGGTTCTAGCTCAGCAACCTGAGATTCTGCTACTAGACGAGCCTACATCCCACTTGGATATCAAAAACCAGATGGCTATCCTCCGGATCGTCACGAAACTCGCCGAGCAAGGGATGACTATAGTTATGTCGACGCATTTTCCGAGGCATGCACTACTCTTCTCTAGTAAAGTAGGCATCATGGTCGGTGGTAGGTTCATAGCCATCGGAAACCCAGAGGAGGTCGTCACCGAGGAGAGGCTCAAGAAGGCCTACGACATAGACATCAAGATCCTGACGGTGAAAAACCCGTTAGGAGACCGGGCTATAAAGGTCTGCATCCCGGTCGAGGCATTATCCGGCCGTCAACTCGTCGGAGGAGCTTGGAGCAGAGTTTAACGATTTCTTACTCAGAGAAACGCTTATGGAGAAGACTCTTCGTCCGATAGAGCATAAGCTCCTTTCCCCTCAGCTGGACTACCGGGCTTAAGCCGGAAATCGCCTTTCTCAGGGTCTATGAACATCGGGTCTAGTCCGTACACGCCATCTACCTCGTCTACGGGAAGGGATGGATGGCTGAGCGACGGGTCGTCTAGGGCGTACCAGAAGTTCCTAGCGAATACGAAGATTCTAGGAAGAGCCCCAGGTCCTACGTTGACCGTGGTCGATATCTCATGCGATTCGAAGACGACTATGTTGTCTGTGAACCTGCCGTTTCGGCATGGGATAAACCCCGGCTCTGTAGTCTCCTGAAGTATTCTCACGACCCAACGCTTTGGACAGTATATGGTGTTGAACCTTACGACGGCTCCGTCGACTCCGACGAACGCTATAGGCGCGTTGGAGCCTATGAATACGTTACCTTCCACCGTTATGTTCTTAGCCTCGTAGCCGGGAGGAGGCTGAGGCCTAAAATACTGAAGGTCTGTACAACCGCCTATGTTGACGGCTCTTCTACCTGCGTGTTCAAACCTGTTACGCCGTATAGTGATGTTGCTACTACCTCCTTTAACCTGAACGCCGCTGGAGCCTATGTCGTCCTCGTATCTGAATATGCAACCCTCTATGATTCCTCTATGGCAACCCACCATGTCTATAGCCGACCCCTCGGTTCCCCACCGCTCTACGACACAGTTTCTAACGACGAAGTCGTCGACACCTGAGAGCTTGATACCGTCGCGGTTTCCTTCAGGACCTATATCCATGACCGTTAGACCTTGCAGCACGATGTGGTGTGCAGGAGTATCGTAGGAGCCTCCGTCGTCTATGTTCACCCCGTTGTACGATGCACCTACGAACGTGAGGTTGTATATCTCGACGTAGGCAGGGTCGACCAAGTGAAGCCCCTCCCGCCCGCCTCGTATAACAGGGGGATCGCTCGGGTCCGCCGCCGCGATCACTATAGGCTTTCCAGGTTCGCCCTTCAGATTCTCGATATATATTCCACCCTCGTATACCCCGGGTTCGACAAGTATAGTCGAGCCTGGCTCGGCCTGAGATAACGCCCGAATGAGCTCAAGCCTACTTTTGACATACGCCTCACGGTTAGTCTCCATGACGGACCTCCACCAAACCATGCCAGCTATCAAAAGCCCTAACGTCAGGACTAGAATAAGCATGATTACTATGCCTCTTTTAGGCCCCATGTCATCTACCGGTATACGCTCGTAGCGGGGTTGATTACCTTTACGGTTCCAAACGTTATTCCATCCGTCTACTGTACGCACCGTATTTATGACATGCTTCTATCCGAGGGTTCTTCGAGGAGAAAAGCCGATATGAGTCGGTTTATATTGGGTCTATTAGAAGGCATACAGGAGACTACCTCCTGAAGGGTCTACGTCTATACTTACTGGTTGCTTGGAAATATGCCTCCAGGTTTTCCAACGGAACATTGTCTGGGATGGAGCCTGACACGTTTATGAAGTACCCCGGGTAGGCGCCTGCATCCTTCAGACACCTCTTAACCTCGTTAACCACGTCTTCTACCATACCGTACGTGAGAACCCCTATATCGACTCCTCCGACTATGACCTTCTCATTCCCGTATTTCTCGGCGATACGCTTCAAGTCGCAACACTCCTCTATTATGAAGCCGTCAGCCCCCGCCTCAGCCACATCGTCCACTATACAGGTCATATCCCCGTCGGTGCAGAAAAGGACGACTATTCCCTTAGCCCTTAGCTCGCTCCAAAGCCGTCTGTACCATGGGAACAGGTATCTGCGCATCCAGCTCGGTGGAAAGAACGGGCCTTGGGTTCCGCAGATGTCGTCGTGGCTTATGAACGCCTTTATATCTGTCCGAGCCCAGGCCCTGGCTTGAAGTAGGCTAAGCTCGCCAAACTTGTCTAGGAGCTTTTTAAAACGTTTCGAGTCGTAGTATGCGGCTTTAACAGCCCATCTAAGCCCGAACATCATGACGAGCCACATGAAACACGTCAGATAGGTACCTCCAGGCACCAGCTGGCTCTTGTAGACGCTTTGAACCATGCTGTGGACTTCCTGAAAATGCATTGTCAACTCGTCTAGGCTAGGTATCTCCCAGACTTCGAACGGGTCGAATTCCAAGACCTCATCTATCGACCTGACCGAGAACGTCTCACGCCAAGTACTCGGGAACGCCCTAGACCACGAGTCAGCCCTAGCGACGAAACGATCACCCTTCCTCTCGGCTAGATTCCATGGATGAAGTGGATCGTAGGTAAACCATATCATATCGAGGTCGAGTTGCTTGTATGTTTTGCTCAAAGCCTCTTCAGGCCGTTTCAGCGGGTCTAAGCCAGAAACCTTAGCTATAAAATCTGTGTGTGCTAAGAACTCAACCTGAGCTACCTTATCGCTATCCTCCAAGTAAAGAGCCGAAACAGCCCGTTCGACGCACATGCCACAGGTATAATCCGACTTGAAACGCTAAATCCTTTATCTTATGCCGTAGCCTTAGGGCAAGTTATTAAGCTGAGCTGGCTCTTATAGATGTAGTAAGGTGTGTTTTTATGCCAAACCGTAGCGTCCACTGGCCTCCTGATTGGGAGAATCCAAAGGTAGTGGAGAGGAATAAGGAACCTGCGCATGCCAGTCTGATGCCTTTCCCCGACGAGGAGAAAGCGTTTAAAGGTGAACGGGAGGAGTCTCCGTGGTTTATACTGCTCAACGGGGAGTGGAGGTTTAGGCTTGTACCAAACCCTTACAGCGTCCCTGAGGGCTTCTTCAAGGAAGAGTTTGACGTAGATGAGTGGGATATAATCCCTGTCCCTAGCAACTGGCAGATGCTGGGTTACGACAAACCCATATACACTAACGTCGTGTATCCCTTCCACGCCGACCCGCCCAGGGTTCCACACGACGATAACCCGGTCGGCTTATACCGGAGAAGCTTCGAGATACCTGCCGAGTGGAAGGGAAGACAGGTCTTCCTGGTGTTTGAGGGGGTTGACTCAGCCTTCTACGTATGGGTGAACGGCGAACTCGTGGGCTACAGTCAGGGAAGCCGTCTACCTGCAGAGTTCAACATCACACCATACATACGCATTGGGGAGAACACTTTAGCGGTTCAGGTTTTTCGTTGGAGCGACGGAAGTTATCTGGAAGACCAGGATATGTGGCGGCTCAGCGGCATCTACCGTGACGTATATCTATTCTCTACACCGAACGTTCATGTAAGGGACTTCTTCGTCAGGACTGAGCTAGATGAGGATTACGTGGACGCAACCTTCAAAGTCAGAGTTCACGTTAAAAACTACTCCGAACAACCTGCGGAGAACTATAGAGTAGAGGTGAAGCTCCTCGACGCCGAAGGTAAACCCGTTTTCGACAGGCCGCTGACCCAGGTTATAGGTAGAATCAAGGCGAAAAACGAAGTGGTGCTCGAGTTCAAACAAAAGGTTAAAAACCCGTGCAAGTGGTCTGCGGAGAACCCGTACCTCTATACCATGCTCATCACGTTGAAGGATGCACAGGGCGACATCCTGGAGGTGGAGAGCTGTAAAGTCGGTTTCCGCCAGATAGAGGTGAGAGATGGACAGATACTGGTCAACGGAGTCCCGATCGTCTTGAAAGGCGTGAACAGGCATGAGCATGACGACGTGAGGGGGAAGGTCGTAACCCTGGAATCGATGATAAAGGACATTAAGCTCATGAAGCAGTTCAACTTTAACGCGGTTCGCACCTCGCACTATCCGAACGACCCACGGTGGTATGACCTATGCGACAAATATGGCATATATGTGATAGACGAGGCGAACATAGAATGTCATGGCTTAGCGAACATACGGTGGATCGGGTATCGCATGGAGCCTGCTAACGACCCTGAGTGGTTAAACGCGTTCATGGAGCGTTGTATTAGGATGGTGGAGAGGGATAAAAACCATCCATGTGTGATAATGTGGTCGCTTGGGAACGAGTCTGGGTATGGTCCGAACCATGACGTGATGGCCGCCTGGATACACCACTACGACCCGACGAGGCTAGTTCATTACGAGGGGACGATCCACGTAGCCCCCGTGCTCGGTAGGATTCCTGAGATAGTCGACGTGATAAGCATAATGTATCCCAGCATCAAGACGCTTATCAGGCTAGCCGAAGACCTGAACGACGACCGACCTATCATCATGTGCGAATACGCCCACTCGATGGGTAATAGCACGGGTAACCTGAAGGAGTACTGGGAGGTGATCGACCGGTATAGGCGTCTATGCGGAGGCTTCATCTGGGACTGGGTGGACCAGGGCTTGCGGAAGAAGACGGAGGATGGGAAGGAGTACTGGGCGTATGGAGGGGACTTCGGCGATGAACCCAACGACGGAAACTTCTGCATCAACGGGTTGGTTTGGCCAGACCGTACACCGCAGCCGGCCATGTGGGAATGCAAGAAGATCCTTCAACCCGTTAAGGTAGAGCCTATCGACCTGAACGCAGGGAAAATCAGGATCATCAATAGATACCATTTCACAGACCTAAGCGGGCTGGATATTTTCTGGGAGCTATATGCCGACGGAGAACTTATCCAACAGGGTCGGCTACCTAAGCTGTATACGCCACCCGGCTGTAGCGAGGTTGTGACCATTCCATTCACGAAGCCTAAACCGAAGCCAGGTGCGGAGTATTGGCTCATGGTCAGGTTTAAACTGGACCATGACACGCTTTGGGCGGGGAAGGGTCATGAAGTTGCGTGGGAGCAGTTTAAGATGCCGTTTAAAGTTCCACCTGGCCCCGTGGTTAAGGTTGAAGACATGCCGTCTCTTAGGCTGGAGGACGCAGGGTCAAAAGCCGTGATCTCAGGCGTCGATTTTAGACTAATCTTCGATAAGGAGAAGGCTCAGATAGTCTCCTTCCGATATAAGGGCTCAGAGCTCGTGAAAAGCGGTCCCGTCTTGAACGTGTGGCGTGCCCCCACCGATAACGACGCGGCTAGGATGGCCGTGGAGTGGCGTAAGTTCGGGTTAGACCGCGTCGTTCATATGGTGAAAAACGTTAGGGTCGAGCAGACGGCTCCTCAGGTCGTGCAGATATACGTAGAGTCTGAAACCCGTGCACCCGACGTTGCGGACGGCTTCAGCTGCAGGTATATTTATAGGATCTACGGAAGCGGCGACGTGATAATAGACTCTAAGATCGTTCCGAGCAGTAGGCTCCCGCCGTTGCCTAGAATCGGGCTACAGTTCCGTATCCCAGGGGAGTATAATATGTTTACATGGTATGGACGGGGACCTCATGAAAACTACTGCGACCGTAAAGAGGGAGCCGCGGTCGGGGTATACAGCGGCACGATAGACGATCAGTATGTGCCCTACATAATGCCGCAGGAGAACGGGAATAAGACAGATGTTCGATGGGTTTCCCTCACCAACGAAGAGGGCATAGGTCTATTAGCCATAGGTATGCCTCTCATGGAGGTTAGCGCACACTACTTCACGACGGAAGACCTGACTAAGGCTAAGCACACGTTCGAGTTGAAAAGGAGAGATTATATAACGTTAAACCTGGACTATAGACAGTCGGGATTAGGCGGAGCCAGCTGTGGACCGGATACGCTGCCGAAATACCAGATAAAGCCTGAGCCAGTCCGCTTCAAAGTCAGGATAAGACCTGTATCGCTTAAACAAATGTCTCCTATGGAGCTTAGCAAGCAGCGGATCCAAGATTAACCTTTTTCTACGCTAAGGGGTTTTACGTAGTCTCTGGCTTTGGCCTCGAAGCTTCCGATAAGTAGTCTATGGTATGTCTTCATGTTTCGTCTATCTACGACCTTCTCGACTTTACCCCTAGCCTCCAACCACTCTCCCTTTTTCAGGATACCCGAATAGAAACCTTCATACGTCACTATCTCGACTAGGTCCTGAACCGGATTTCCGTCTAAAAACTCAACCTCAGAAACCTTATAGACGGCCGGTAGGAAAAGCGAGTCTTCGTCGTCTACGACGACCGCTCTCACCTTAGCCGACCCCTCAGATAGGCAACGTATATCGTCGTAACGGACTTCGACTTCCTCCTCGATCCTAACCGGGTGGATCGAAAAAGGAGTATCCTTGTAGAAACCCCGGTTCCAGGTCCTGCGGCAGATCTCCTCGGCATCTTTTAGGCTTAGATTGTACTGTCTAGCCTTATCGACAACCCACTTTCTGAACCTCTCGCCAGTTATCCTCTGGATCACCCCTTCCTCGTGAAGCGCTTCTAAGGTCGTCTCAACTCTGAAGGAGTTATTTCTACCGTAGACGACTAGGTCGATATCCGAAAAGCCAGGGTTATGTATCCCCAGCAGGATCGAGCCGGTTACACCTAGATACCTCATATCCACACCAGCGGTCTCAGATAATAGCTTGGTTAGCTCGAGAGCTGCCCTTTCTAGCCGGTCTAGCTTATCGGGTTTCGTCATGGATAGTTGTCTTAGCTTATCTTCAGGCTTAAAGTGAATTTTAATCCGGTCGACCGGCACCGTTATCATTTCTAAGCCTAAGTTTTCAAGCTTACTGACATAGTATGGATACCTGGCCTTCAGAAAGTTTAGAACCTCTTCTACGGATATAGTCGTGTAGGATTTGAGAATTCTAGCGTATCTCTGCTCGCCGCCTCCCCATCTACCAAGCCTACTAGGCACATACTTAAGGTATGTTATCACTCTATCTTTCGGATGAGCGTTTCCGATGACACAGAAGAACATATCCTCCCATGTCTGAACGAAGTCTCTATCTCTGAAACCTCTCATAATCGGTTAAACCAGCGTGGGATGCTTTATATAAGTGTCGGCTGGTTCTTAAAATCTAGCTTATGGTTCAAACGCAGAAGCTTAGAGAGGGTGATTTCGTAGAAACCTTGGAAGGCTTCATATTCGACGTTAAGGGTTTGGTTCATCCACAGAGTAGAGTCATAGCATACGTGAGGTATGTGCCAGACCCTAGAGGAGATAGAGTCAGAGGAGGGATAAGATATCGTAAACTGTACAAGTTAGAGGATAGGAGAGAATTTCTGAGGAAGAACGCGCCGATGTATTTATACGTAGACCCCGTCTTCGGAATGGAGATGCAGAGCGTTCCTCTACACAGGGTCTCACAGACGTACTTACCAATACTTAAGGTCGAGGAGCTTCTGAGGCTTGGACCAGAGAATATCGATCAGGTCGAAAGGCTAGCCTTAGAGTTCACGAGGCTTTTATCGGCTAAATCCGGGGTTTCGATCGAGTATATCGGGATCTCAGGCTCGGTTTTAGTCGGTCTTCATGGACCAGGCTCAGACATAGATTTAACCGTATACGGAAAGAGAAACGGGTTGAAGGTTTATGACGCTCTTAGAGAGCTTATGGCCGATGACCCTCGCGTCGAACACTACGGGTATGATGAACTTTTAAGGCTCTACAGGTTTAGGTCTGAGGACACAGCCATACCGTTTAAGGCATTTCTAAGAGTCGAGCAGGATAAGTGTTTTCAGGGGACGTACATGGGTAGAGACTTTTTCGTCAGGTTTATACCCGACTGGGATGAGGTGTCTGAAAGGTATGGTGACAGGATTTACAGGTCTATAGGGTACTGTACGGTTAGAGCGAAAGTCGTAGACGACTCCGAGTCGCTGTTCACACCGTGTAGCTATAGGGTCTCGAACGTCGAATTCCTATCCGGTGTCAAAACAGACCCAGGTAGGGTTAGAGAGGTATGCTCGTTCAGGGGAAGGTTCTGCAAACAGGCTCACGTAGGGGAAACGGTCAGGGTCTCGGGTAAGCTTGAGAAAGTTGAAAGCCTAGATGGAGAGGTATGGTTTAGGATAGTAGTCGGGGAGAGGAGGGGAGACTACATCATACCGGAGAGACTCCTATAAAAGGTTAAACTGACAGTATTCATTAGAGGAGCTTAGCGAACGCGTTTAAGTTTACCTATGAAGGAACACTTGCCATATGTGTAAAATAACGTTTTTAAGTGTCTTTGTTTCGATTTTTGAATGTGATGTTCTATGGCCGCTTCGGAGAAAGCCAGGGAAGCATATCTTAAGGCTGTTAGGGAGATCAGGGATAGTGTTCCTAAGATATTGATCAACGTCGGTATAGCTGTTCTTATATGGGCTTTGACGAGATATGCGTTTATCCCGATATCGAGAGATTATCTGCTCTTCAATATACCGCTTCCACAGCTGATAGGGCTGGTGATGCTGATAGCTGTGGCGATCTTGATCTTAGGGGTGATCCGGGAGATCCTAGACATCACGGATGCGGCTGCGGCTTACGCTGCTTATACGATAGGCGCCGTTAGAGGAGAGGTGGCTGAGGAGGAGCTTGAAAACTACCGCACCGGGTTCCGAGGGATAGTCTACGTGATCATAGTGGTCCTAGTGTTCATATTGTTCAGAGACTTCTTGAACGTACTTCACCCGTTGTTGTCAGCAGTTCTGCTAATAGTCGTGGTTATCTGGGCCGTGTTGACGCTGATGAGGTCTGGCAGAGCGTTTTCAGGGCTTGTAAGCTACTATACCGAGGAATGGGCGAAGCGGCTGGAGTCTAGGCTTCAAACCGAGTAGGAACTCTGCGGGGTGCAGGAGGTGGGCTTTAAACGCACCCTATTATTTTTTATCCTCATGACGTTACCATTGTTCTTCGTCTACATGACTATGAAATATAGGGAAGTATCCGAGGCCTTTCTAGAACGGTTCGCATATCTCGTGAAGATGAACCTAAGGGATTTTACATCGGTGTTCATCCTACTGATGTTTATAATATCGGTGGCCTTCGGGGCTCTCTTCATAAGGGAGTTCGTTAGGTCTGTACAATCTATTGTATGGACGGAGAGGTGAAACGTTTGAGTAGGGTTAAAACCCTATCCGAGGCTATGGTTAACTACCTAATAGCCTTCATGATATGGCTTTTTACGCTGTTCGTCTTCATACCCTTGGCAGAGGAGACCGTGGTAGAGCCGCCGCTGGGACCTATAGTGGCGTTCATAGGTCTTATGGGCATGTCTCACTCGACTTATAAGGGCTCAGTTCTGCTTTTAGAGTATCGCAAAAGCTTGGTAGACGAGACGAAGAAGCTGATAAAGCTAGGCATACTCGAGACGGTCGTCGTATTAGATGGTATTCTTGTGATACCGATCGTCTGGAGAATTTCAAGCATACTAGGAGGATTAACTCTTATAGCTTTCATAGCGGTAACCTTCTTTTATCTCCTTACATTTCTCCAAGGATTCACTGGGCTAAGGGCTGACTAAAAGGTCTACACCATGTCCCTTCAGTCTACGTCTCGGTTCTTCGTCGAAAGTCGTAAACGGTGATGTCGAAATTTAACGCGTTATCGATCGCCGTTTCTAGGAGAACTGCAGCATCGTATAAACGTGTATGGTGGATATGGATTTTAACCGGACACCGATTCTATAAGCTATGACCGTGTTCATCGTTAAGAACCGTTTGAACCTTCCAACCCAAGGGAAGCTATCTTAGCCAATACCCCAAAGCATTCTTTATAGCGGTTATAGACCTCTTGATAAGCCTCGTATAGTTTAACGTATTTCTCATGGGTCTCCGGCCTGGGATGGTATACTCTAGATACTCTAACCATCTTCCTTACGGCGCTGTCGAAATCCCTATAGGCTCCGACACCCATAGCCGCCAGTATACAGGCTCCTAAGGCAGCCGCATCTAGAACCTCAGGAACCTCGATGCTCACGCCTAGGACATCAGCCTTTATCTGAGTCCATAAACAGCTCTTAGCCTCACCCCCGGTCATCATGATCCTTTTTATCTGGACACCGAGATCCCTAACCACATCCAAGGTCTCGATATACTGAAACGCCACCCCCTCGAGTATAGACCTTAAGAAAGCCGGTTTACCATGTGCATGCGTGAAGCCTATGAACGCAGACCGAGCTAATGGGTCGAACTTAGGGGCTCTAGCACCCCATAGATACGGGTAATAGAAGAGCCCATTAGAGCCAACAGGCGTATCGCTCGCCATCCGATCGAAAATCGCGTACGTTGACGTACCCTCCTCTCTACTTCTAGAAACCTCTTCATAGCCGAAGTTATCTCTAAACCATCTTAAAGACCCGCCTGTCGCGTTTATGATAACCTCATACTCCCATGTTTTAGGTACGACGTGGCAGCAGCAGTCTATCAAGCCTCTCGGGTCGGGACGGGGCTTGGAGAGAGGTGCTTCGATGACCGTTCCCGTCCCCGTCCCTATATTTATATCTCCTTCTACGAAAACCCCAGCACCCAACGCTTCACAAGGTCTGTCTCCACCACCGGATACGACAGGCGTACCTGAGGGTAACCCCGTCGATTCTGAGGCTTCACCGGTGACTTCACCTACTATCTCCCAAGAACCTATGACTTTAGGTAGAATGCTAACCGGTATGTTTAGAGCCTCGCAGACCTCTTCTGACCAGCAGAGCCTGTGTATATCGAAGAGCATGGTCCGGGATGCCATGCTATAGTCTGTAGCGATTTCACCGCACAGCTTAAACGCCACGTAGTCTTTAGCGAAGAGTATACGATCTATGCTTCTGAAGACGTTCGGTAGGTTCTTCTTAAACCATAGGAGTTTAGCGGCTGAAAATATGTAGTCGACGGGTAAACCCGTCACCCTTAAGACCCTTTCCGGCGAAATAAGCCGCTTTATCTCCTCTTCCTGAGGGATAGCCCTCATGTCTAACCATATTATGCTGTCGTATAGTTTTCTCCCTCTCCTATCGAGCGGGACGAAGGCTTCCCTTTGAGAAGTCAACCCCACGGCTAATATGCTGCCGGGGTCGAGTTTGGAGACGACTTCTCTTAAAGTAGCGCATGTCGTTCTCCACCAGTCATCCGGATCCTGCTCAGCCCAGTCCATCCTAGGATGATGAATCGGGTACTCTCTAAACGCTTCAGCGATTAAATGCCCCTCAAGGTCAAATGCTACGGTTTTACAGCCTCCCGTGCCTACATCTATCCCTATGACAACTTGATCGACCATTACAGTCGACCCCGAGTATTAGCTCATTACCGTAAGGATTATCTAAATATTTGGAACATCGGGTGAATAAGAAATATGGATAAAACTTAAGCCCTAGTATCTGAACTGGAGAATTTCGATGTCGTACGGGTTAAAGCCTCAGTACTCAGCCGATCTAACCACGTTCAAGCCTACACTGCTTATCAGCTCGGCATCGAATCTCCACCCATCCTTAACCCAGTACTCAGGATAGTAGTCTAACCAAACCATAAGCTCAGATTATCCGCATCTCTCATATCTCAAAACACCTCAAGGCTTTCCGCAAATAGACGACCTTAAGTCAGGATAGCGCAGACCATGTGACCGGTAAACATAGTCAACATGACAGACTCCTGAGACCTGCATGAAAACTTCATCTCAAGCGGCGCTCAAACAACTTAAACTCTCTAGTCGAATATTCAGGTGTCCAACAGTTTTTCTTCTAAATTTTACTAAACCCCCCTTTCCACTCCACCATCTTCGCCAAAACCTCGCGAAGCTTAGGCTTCTGGCGGAGCAACCTAGTCGCTTCTATCGGAAATGGCATTCATCGCAGCTCCATATTTTTGCATACCTCCTCACACTTCAAATATGCTTTAAATACATAATGAATTGATGGAAAAATCGAAAAGGTGTACTTTAAAGATCTTCCAAAAAAATTAAAAATCCTTCCGGTCTATGAAGTAGTGGAGGGAGCTCCCTGTTTATCGAAATAGCATATGCTTTGGCGCTATTATCGTGGATATTGTTTTTAGTAATATTCCTAACGAGGAAGATATATCATCATTACGTGTCTAGGGGTGTTAAGGAGAGAGTTATCATATACTATAACAGGAAGATAATCCACGTATTTGCCGGAGCACTCGCCGCCATCCTGACGCCTTTTATCTTCACCAACGTGTACATACCGTTCGCCTTAGCCATGATCCTGGCGGTGGTAAGCTACCTGCCGTACAGGATTGGAAAGCTCAATTATTGGTATCAGGTTCCGGAGAACATGTTTGACGTGCACTTCTGCATCATGTGGGGGCTATCAACCCTCCTTGGAAAACTCGTCTTCGACGATTGGTGGATAGGTATCGTACCAGTGCTTTACATGAGCCTAGGAGACGCGGTGACCGGTATTGTGAGGAATTACATGTTCGGTAGGAGGACTAAGAGCTGGTGGGGAAACTTGGCGATGCTTGCGGTCTGCGTGCCGATAGGCTCGATACTGGGTTTGAACGGCGTGGTCGCAGCTGTAGTCGCAAGCGTTCTCGAGCACTACGAGTATAAATGGATAGACGATAACATAACTGTTCCGTTATCAGCGTTTCTTTTGATAATCATCCCAAACCTAATCTGGTGAAAAGGGGGGGTCTTAGGCTTCTACGACCTCAAAGCCCACGAGCTCGCCTAAATACCTGAGGTCATCCACGTAATCCCCATAGACCATGGCTAGGTGATGACCGAAGTCCATCTCCTTATGGAAGAGGTCCCTCGCATCCCTCACTTTTATCTCCGCTCTTAAGCTGCATCCAACCTTATCGAATCCTCCACATCCTACTAGCTCCCCCCTGGCGACTAATAGCTTAGTCGCCGTCGGATCAAACCTTGCGAGTGTTACAATTTCACCTCTATCTCTCGAGAAATCGTAGCGTATTGTTGCCCCCCATCCACCCATCGTAAAGTTTCTTATCTCATAGGGCAGGTCTCCGCTATCTAGTCCCTTCATCTTCAACCCAGGAACATCATGGTGAATGGCTATGATATTTCTCTCCTTATCTACCATGTATGAGTTTCCCATGAAGGCTGATTTTTTAGACAGATACATAAGCATAGTCATTGCTAATAGAACACTTATATCTCCCTCGCATGCTGATGGATAACCCTCATCCTTCAGTAGGGAATGAGCCAAACAGAAAGTAACCTTCTTCTCAGCCGGTATCCTTGCAACGCAGAGCTCAAAGCATGGGATGACAAACGCATTACACCTGTATTTCAGCATGAGGTTCTTAGCCGCCAAGTAAAAATTGACCGACTGACGAATATATTCTTTCTTCATGTGAACTTTATCGGCATTTCTAATAAGCCTATTAGTTATCTCCTCAGCCTTCTTCTGCTCAGCCTCGTCTCTTATGACTCTATCCATCTCATCAAAGACCTCATTAGCAGGTATACGCTTATAGTCTATCCCAAACCTCAGCTTAACATCCTCGAGATCCCAGACACTACTGACGACACCGACTGACGGAATTTTTCCATCATCGACTACAAGGATCCTCGTGTTCATCAAGCTCTTCTTAACCTTATAAAGCCTAACAAAACGGTTAAATTCGTCAAGGTCTATAAAGGCATAGCCCTCCATTCCATGAGACCTTAAGTAAGCAGATATATCTACACTTTCGATTTGACCTAGCTTAACCACGGGCTTCCTATATCTTCGGGCTATCTCAACCGAGGGATACTGAGGCAACCCAGCATTAGCTATCAAATATAAATCTACATTCACGGAGTCTTCATCGAGCTTAGCCATATTCTCTTCGGGGATGACCCAGTCCTCGCCCCACTCTATAACCGCAGGATCGAGCAACTCTCCATCCTCCGTCAGCCGAGACCTCACTTCCTCACAGAACCTCTCAAAACTCCTCATCGCCTGAAGTCTCTCAAACTCAGGATTAAGCGTCTTCTCATCGCCAACCCTGCAGGGTCCCTCATATACACCACTGTGAATTAGAAGGGGTAAAACAGGCTTGACCTTCACTTTCAAATTAAACGCTTCATTCATGCCCTTACCTCCATCTGAGCAGAGAAAATGTTAGTAAGTAGTTGCTTATTTAATTTTTGGCGATATCCGCAAATTGGTCATCTTTTTTTGCTTCACTCTGTTAAAGTACTCTTTGTCGGAGTATCTTGTGATTAGGTAGTCGGTGAAGCTGACCTTACTTTTGGAGCTGAGAATATACCCCAACCTTACGGGGTTTCTCTTTAATCGACGTTCAGGCCAAGCAGCTTGGCAATGTTCTTCCAGTAAATTGCTTCTTTCGCCTCCTCTTCTATGTCGAGTATCTCCATCTTTAGCAGTGCAGGCTTGGCGTAGTGGAAGGGCATTCCGGTTCCGAAGACAACCCTCTCGACACCTATACGGGAGATAAGAGCCTGTATAGACTTGGTCAGAACAGCTGTAAGCCTAGACATCTCCACGTAAACGTTTTTAGGAACCGGCTGCTCTCCTTCAATTATCGGAGAAACGTCCTTTACGTTTAAGACTATGAATACGTTCTCAGGGTGCCGTTTGGCGGTCTCCAATATCTGGTTTAGAGGTAGCGTCCTATCGACGTCCATCCAGTGGCGCTGTCTGGGGTCTACAAGCATAACCGGGATCTCTATGGGGAGCCTCATCTTGGCGGCTTCGCTTAAGAGCTCCCTACTCTCACGTTCCAGAAGCCCATAGTTGTGGTATAGAGGGTATAGACGTAGCCCCTTCATGCCTAGGTCCTTGACGCATCTCTCTAGGTCTTCCCTCCAAGCTACATACTTGGGGTTTAGAGTCGCGAAGGGAATCAGCCGATCCCTGTAAGGCTCGATCTCCTCGACGAGTTCCTCGTTTCCCTCTTGACAGTTCTTGTAGAAGACGGCGTTAATCGATGATACAACAGCCTTATCGATCCCATTCCGGTCCATTAGAGTGACCAAGCCTTCCGCCGTGTTGTAGCGGAGCCTTCGGAACGGCCAGTGACCGATATATGTGCTTGCGTCGATTATCACACCTTCCGCCTCCTGAGGATTCTATCCATATTCTTCCAGAAGATGAGTTCACGTTCTTCGTCGGTTAGGTCGGCGCCAAGTATCTTGCCGACACCTGCCTCCATGGAGAGGTCGGTTGCGAAGAGAACCCTCTCAGCCCCTAAGTACTTAACGCACATCTCAACCATGCCCTCGTCGACGACCGACCCACTTGTATCGACGTAGACGTTCGGAACGTTTCTTAAGGCTTTAATTCCCCACTCCCAGTCTCCGCCTCCACCTATGTGGCCGTGGATCAGGATAGCGTCGGGAACCTTCCTTGCAAGGGCGGCTATGTGAACGCCGTCTGAGATTCTCGGTTGACCCCACCGGAGAGCCTCCTCCGGGCTGGGAGGGTGACCTGCATGCCAGAGGACTGGTATCTGCATCTCAGCCGCTTTCCTTATCAGCGGTAGCACCACAGGCTCGTCCGCCCGGTACTGGTTGTAGAGTTTAATACCTATCATCCCCAGCTCCTTCACGCACCTTTCAACCTCCTCTATCGATTCGGTGAAGTAGCCGGGATTGACGAAGGCGTAGCCCAGTATCTTATCGGGATACTCCTTCATAGCCTCATACGTGATGTTGTTGCATTTCCGAACCACATCCATGGTGGGTTGACCACCGGAGACGGGTGTGGAGCAGAGGAGCTTATCGATTCCGAGCTTATCAGCCGCCTCAACTAAATCAGCGTTCGTCCACCCCCTGGAAGACCCATCGCTTCTCCTTGCCACATGGCAGTGAGCATCTATCTTCTTCAAACCTCCCCCTCCAAGAAGATACTACACCGATCCGTTTTAAAGCTCTTTCATAAACCCGCGTAAGCAGGGAAGTTGATGTTTAGGAGGAAAATGTGACAGACTCTTTAGGTCAGGAATTTCATGCCCCAGTACTCCAAGGCTTCCCGTAGCTCAACGTGGTCTTTAGCATACTCCTCCAGAGGTATTCCCTTCATAAACGCCTCTATAGCCTGCAACATAGCTTTGGCGCCTGCTCTCGTTCCTTTAGGATGGCCGTGGATGCCACCTCCTGCGTTCAACTGGATATCGGGGTATCCAAGCAGGCGTAGGTTTGACGGTACAAGTGCCGGATGTATCCCACCTGATGCTACCGGTAAAACTGTTTTAAGACCGTACCAGTCCCCTCTTAGAAAGTCGTTCATATATCGTATACCCTTCACCCCAGAGTATTTACTAGAATATAGTGAAGCACCGCTTCCCGGCTGCTCCATCTTACCCTTCGCCGTGCCCGTATGCAACTGGTCGCCTCCACACAACCTAACGAGCTTGGCTAGGACAAGCATGTGAATCCCGTGTATGGAACTTCTAGTCATGGCTGCGTGCATACAACGATGAACATGGATCGGAACCTTTATCGAAGGGTCTTCAGCCAAGCTTCTAAGGACAGGAAAACCTACACAGAGGACATCTACCATTATGCAGTTAGCGCCGTTGCTCAACGCTGTCTCGACGTTCTTCCACAGCATCCCGATATCCGCTGTCACGTCCACCGCGTACAGGATGTTTCTACCCGTCTCTTCCCTAGCTTTGTCCAGCGCCTCCATCACGTTAGACACTCTATCCTCGATCGGGTTAAACTTCTGATTCGTTAACGTCTCATCGTCTTTTACGAAATCTACTCCCCCGACAGCCGCCTCGTATGCTACTTTAGCCGTCTCCTTAGGGGTAAGCCCCACTTTAGGCTTGATTATCGTACCTAGATGGGGTCTCGGGTTTTTATCGGTGTCTAGGATTTCTCTTATCCCCTCTATGCCAAACTTAGGTCCTTTAAATGCCTTAACATACTCTCTCGGCATGGATATATCTAGAAGCCTCACATGCTTCAAGGCACCCATTCCGAAGAGGTTTCCAGCTACTATAGAGAGCAGGTGGGATACCCCGGCGTCGAGGTCGAATAGGTCTAGGGGGAAAGCTATCTTCACGACACCTCCATCGCCGACCTCATTTATCTGAAACACTTTACCGGCTAGCTCAAATACCCTATCCGTCATGGTGGCGACCTTGGTCCACGTGCCTATGGACTGCTCCGCAGCAATGTTAATGGCAGCGCTTCGGATGCTAACCTCTTTATGAGGAGCAACATAGTAGGTGCAGACCACATACCTATCCGGGTCTATTTCTTCAGGCGTTGACGTGAACGTTTTAACCCAGAACTCCTCCTCATACCACTCCCTTTTCTCGCTCATGACGGCTCTCCTCGGTAAGATACATGCTTAGAGCGGTAATTAGCTTTTGTCATCTCATGGAATTTGAAGGACGAGTCGTTCAGAGACGATAGGCGAGATCATGCTCTTCCGCAACCGTCGATGTCTTCGAAGCCTGTGTTGTAGCCATAATGTGTACGGAAGTGTCGTAATTTGTCGTCTATCTTCCCACACCGGTTACGCCTGCTCTGTGGGAAGACACCTAGGTGAAATCTAAACTGCCTAGTTTTTACTTGGAGCTGAGCCATGTCCAGTCTGGTAGCGACATGAAGCTTCCGTAGAAGGTCTGGTTGTAGAGTCTACGTCTTGGGGTGAATATCCTGTAGCCTTTGAACGGTCTATCCTGGGTGTAGACCGTTAGAAGCTTATCGTTCCAGACGATTACCTCATCCCTCTGGTCTCCACATATGTCGTAAACCCATATCTTACCTGGATGGGGATCAGGAAACTCCACGACCATCCTCCCATAGCCGTCGTAGAGACCATAGGCAGACCCTATGAGCTCGACGCCGTCGCCTGACCAGTTGACCGGAACCCATCCATGCACGTTCTCGAAGTCTGCTTGAAGAAGCTCACCTTCGAGGCTGAACATGAACCAAAAAGCCCCACCCCAGAATGTATTCGCGGCTATAGCTAGTCCCCTAGGTTGGTCAGGTCGATAGCTGGCTAGGTTAACTCCCTGACCATGTCCTAGATGCCACTCCCTAAGGATCTCCCCGGTGGAGGCGTCTAGAAAGTAGAAGCCACCGTCCTCGTAACCCATGGCAAGCATGAGCCGGTCATCCGGTTTTTTATAGAATACCGCGCTGTCGCAGTGGCCGTAGAGGTCTATGCGCCAGATTACCCGACCGTCATGGTCTATCAGGGCGTCTCCCGAGAAAACCTCATCTAAACCATCGCCGTCTACGTCATATACTTGAACATAATGAGCCAGCTTACCGGTGTACATCCAAAGCCTTCGGAAATCCCTATCGTAGGCCCACAAGTTATTGTATCTATCTTTGACTATGAAGTCCCCTGGCCTGTCTCCTGTGAGGTTGCATATGGTTATCGAGTCCCCAAGTATCCTAGGAAACCCGTCTTCAGGCCCCTCGCCCCATCCTTCGCCGGGGTTAGACTCAGGAGTGTCCGTCTCTAATAAGACCTTACCGGTAGCGGCGTCGAGAAGCATTATTTTAAAGTCCATACAACAGATGACCTCTAGCCTCCCGTCGCCGTCGAAGTCGAAAACTTGGACGGGTAAATCAGACCAGACATCGTAGCCGGATGTATCGGGCTCACCCAGCTGCCATAGGATGTTACCATCCAAATCAACGGCCGTCAGACAGCTTAACGCCACATACTTAACAGAGCTGGGCTTAGGAGGTGTCGGGCTTCTTCTCTGGGCGAAGAGAAGCTCAACCTTGCCGTCGCCGTCGAAGTCGCCTAGCCTCAAAACTTTACCTGCATAGTCGCCGAGCCTGAGCCTCTTGTAGATCACAGCCCCTGGATACTCCCGGATCGACGAGGGCTTAGCAGGTTTGAGATAGCACGATAAATCTCTATACAACCTGACATCGGTCACCCATACCTTACCGGGACCTGCACCTCTAATCATGAGAATTAGAGAAACTCCATCTTCGGGAACCATGAAACCGCCGTCCATCCGTCTCCAACCCCAGACGCCTGTAGTAGCGGTAAACCCTCCCCTCCAGAAGCCCAAGTCTTCCCGGGTGAAAGGCTCACCTGCATCGCCTATCCAGGTTTTCTTCAAAGCCTTAACTCGCTCTCCATCTGGGTTCATTATTCTAGGCTCTAAAGCAGCCCAGGCTCTTCTACCCTCCAACTCAGGCTTCATATAGACCGTAAGCCTGAAGGTCTCCCTAGGCCTCACAGGTATCGGTTCATCATATATTACACACCACTCATCCCACCCACGGCTCTCTATCCCTAGGGAAGACCCGAAGCCTGGGGGTGTCTCGCTCCTATCCACCCATTTCTTGAAGCCATCTGGTCTTGAGATGGCTTTCCAAAAACCAAGCGTGAAATACGGGTCTTCAACCAGGTTATGCTCCACGCCTAAGCACCTTGGAAGACTTATCTCGTCATAAAGACTTTAAAGCTCTTCCTTTTCATGAAAGCTTCTCCAGAAGTCTTTATTCACGATGGCGAATCATAGAAGTTTTGACAGTAGATTTAACAGCAAGTTCTCTGTTAAAGTTGTTATCGAGGAATGCCTATTTCGACCCTTAAGGATAAGCGGGTGCCGTTTCCGTTTACGGCTTTTGTCGACCAAGATGATTTAAAGCTAGCTCTTCTACTTAATGCAGTTAACCCTAACATCGGCGGGGTTCTTATAAAGGGTGAGAAGGGCTCTGGTAAAAGCACCATAGTACGTGCGTTAGCCGACCTTTTACCAGAGATAAAGGTCTCAGAGGGATGTCTGTTCAACTGTAACCCGGATAATCCTGCTGAGATGTGTGAAAACTGCTTTAGAAAGTGGAAGAAAGGCGAGCTTAAAGTGGCTTACCGTAGGATGAGGGTTATAACGGTACCCCTTGGTATCACCGAGGACAGGCTTCTCGGAACCTTAGACATAGAGAAGGCTCTTAGAGAAGGGGTTAAGGCCTTTCAACCCGGCTTACTTGCCGAAGCCAACAGGAATATCCTCTACATAGACGAGGTTAACCTTCTCCCAGACCATATAGTCGACGATATCCTAGATGCCGCTGCGTCTGGCTGGAACATAGTAGAAAGAGAGACCATATCGATAGCCCACCCGTCGAGGTTTCTATTGATAGGTACGATGAACCCTGAGGAAGGGGAGCTACGTCCCCAGCTTTTGGATAGGTTCCCGCTTTCGGTCACGGTGACGTCGGTTAAAGACGAAAAGCTAAGGATGGAGATAGTCAAGAGAAACCTGGAGTTTGAGGAGGACCCTGAGGGGTTTAGGGAGAGATATAGGCCTAAGCAGGAGGAGCTCAGGAGGAGGAT
>Ga0180302_10000099_pt1 | contig 33172 bp, 35 predicted proteins | sample GuaBasSediGuay17_FD_121794 | JGI IMG/M metagenome (GOLD analysis project Ga0180302, IMG submission 121794) | Subseafloor sediment microbial communities from Guaymas Basin, Gulf of California, Mexico - Guay17, Core 4571-4, 12-15 cm | ecosystem: Environmental > Aquatic > Marine > Hydrothermal... | reverse complement strand
TTATATTCCTCTACAACTTCGCTTATCTTCCTCGAGAGACCTTCAAGAAATAAATCAAACGTTATTTTGAGCTCTCTTGGAGTTTTTTCAGAAAGTTCGCCCATTTTGGTTATTAAGTTTTCACTTTTTTCTTCAAATTCACTTAAAGACTTTGTCATTAAGTCTGTTAATTTTAAGATATCCTCATGTAAATCCTCAACTCTAGTTGTCAATAATTCTGTTGCTATCTTCAGTGAAGCTATACCAGCTGAAAGTGACCTTATAGCATTCATTAACATTCTATCGACGTTGCGTCCTCTAGATGAGGGCACGCTGAACACCGCATATAAATTAATGAGGTGTTGTAATAAAGGTTTTCATGAGTTTAATGGTATTTTCACTAGAGAAGGTACTTATGAATTTAAAACTCTTGTCTTCAAGACTAAAGCATGGTTGCTAGTAGTCTACTAAAATGCCTTTTGACTAAATTCATGATTAATGACCCTTAGTTAAGTCTCTGTGAATAGTTTCAGCAACTTCTCTTCCAGCAGCCAATGCTTCTATGACTGTTGCTGCTCCTGTAACTACGTCTCCAGCCGCATAGACTCTTTCGATAGACGTTCTTCCATGTTCATCAGTTACTATTGTTCCGTTTCTACGAACTTTGAGACTTGGACACGTTCTTTGTATTAATGGGTTAACTCTAGCTCCTATGGCTATAACAACTGTGTCTACATCTATCAGTAATTCCGACCCAGGTATAGGAATTGGTCTCCTCCTTCCACTTTCGTCAGGTTCACCAAGCCTCATTTTAACACATTTCACTTTCTTTACCCAACCATTCTCATCTCCTATGAATTCAACAGGTTGTGCTAGAAATATGAATTTCACACCTTCTTCCTTCGCATTCTCTATTTCCTCTCTTCTTGCAGGCATTTCAGCTTCAGTCCTTCTATAAACAACGAACACTTCCTTAGCTCCGAGACGAAGAGCAACTCTTGCAGCATCCATTGCTACATTACCTCCTCCTATGACTGCTACCCTTTTTCCAACTTTTATTGGAGTGTCATAGTCTGGAAATTCGTTCGCTTTCATTAAGTTAACTCTTATTAAAAACTCATTTGCAGAGTATATTCCATTGAGATTCTCACCAGGTATCCCAAGGAATTTAGGGGTGCCAGCTCCAGTTCCTATGAATACTGCATCATACTTTTCCAATAGCTCATCTATGGTGTAAAGTCTCCCTATAACTGAATCAACTTTTATTTCAACACCTAATCCTTTGACGTACTCTACATATGCCTCAACTACATCCTTTGGTAATCTAAAGTTCGGCACACCATAAGTTAAAACACCACCAGGTTTGTGTAAAGCTTCAAATATTGTAACTTTATGACCTCGCTTAGCTAGTTCTACTGCTACCATCAAACCTGCAGGACCTGAACCCACTACAGCTACTTTCTTTCCGCTTTTAACTTTTACTTCTGGGGGTTTTAGTCCTCTTTTAATTTCATAATCTCCAATAAAGCGTTCTAATTTACCTATAGAAACCGGATCGCCTATTTTGCTCAAAGTGCATGCTTCTTGACATAGCAATTCTTGAGGACAGACTCTACCAGTTATTGCAGGAAATTCATTCTTTTCCTTAATCTTAACTACTGCTTCATCAAATTTGCCTTCTGCAATTAGTCTTATGAATCCAGGGATATCTATGTGAAGGGGGCAAGCTTTTACACAAGGATGGTCAGGACATTGTAAACATCTCTTAGCTTCAGCTATTGCTTCCTCTTCTCTATAACCGACAACAACCTCTTTAAACGTTGTTCTTCGCTCATCAAGACTTATTTTTCTAATAGGAACAGCCTTTCTAATGACCTTACGCTTCACTAGGTTTCACCCTCCTTTCATATATTTCTAATGATAATTTCTCCTCTTCCCTATACATTCTCAGTCTAGCTAATAATTCGTTAAAGTCCACTAAATGTGCATCAAACTCAGGTCCATCAACACATGCAAACTTTATTTCACCACCAATCCTTACACGACAAGCTCCACACATTCCAGAACCATCAACCATTATCGGGTTTAGGCTAACTGTAGTCTTTATTCCATAAGGTCTCGTGATATCAGCTACTACTTTCATCATTATTGTTGGACCTACTGCATAAACTAAATCTATTCGCCTTCCTTTAGATATTAGCTCTTTGAGAACATCTGTGGTAAATCCTTTCCTTCCCTTACTACCATCATCTGTTGTTATGTATAGTTCATCGCTCACTGACTTAACCTTATCTTCTAATATTAACAGGCTACTAGTTCTTGCCCCAATGATAGAAATCACGTAATTCCCACATTCCTTAAGAGCCCTAGCCACAGGATAGATCGCACCTATTCCTACTCCTCCTCCAATGCATACTACAGTCCCATATTTCCTTATCTCTGTAGGATTTCCCAACGGGCCTACAACATCAGCTATATAATCTCCTTCATTAAGTCTTCCAAGCTTCTTAGTTGATGTCCCTACTTCCTGAAAAATTAATGTTACAGTCCCTTTGGACTCATCATAGTCTACTATAGTCAACGGTATTCTCTCTCCTTTTTCATCTACTCTAACTATAACAAACTGCCCAGGTTTAGCTTTTCTTGCAATTTCAGGAGCTTCAACTTCAATTTCCTTTATTATCGGTGCCCATTCCCTCTTCCTAACTATCTTAAACATACTAAGCCCTATTCTCAACATTCTTAAAAAAGAATTAAACTAGCTCTCCTAGCTGAGCTTCTTACGTATTTCTTCAGAGTGCTTAATTACTTTTTCTAATGCTCGAGGGACGTCGTTTAACTCTTCTCTAGGCACGTTAAGAGAATAACCCGGCATCCAAAGACCTATCTCGTAGCATAACTTTTCTGCATTTGGACATAATCCCTTAGGATAGCTAACCTTTTTACCATAATATGGACATGAAAATGGACATTGTTTAGGTCTGACTCTAAATTCCTTAAAGATGTTATTTTCATATATTGGCCACATATAACCTCCAGTTAGAGGTACCCCCTCAGCTTGGACGGCTTTTACAAACTGCTCCTTAGTAAGCCCTACAATCTCTGGATAGTAATCTATCAGATACAGATGGTAAGCATGCTTCACGTAAGGCGCTACATACCCCGGCTTTACGGCCTCAAACTCTTTCAATAGTTTACTTAGATATTCAGCATTCTTCCTCCTTTCCTCTGTTATTTTAGGTAATCTTTTTAGCTGAACTCTTAAAATCGCTGCCTGCATCTCAGTCATCCTGTAGTTCCAACCCAACTTATAATGATAGTACCAGGGTTTATCTCTAAGTCTTCCATGCTCTCTAAGTGAAACACATCTCTCAGCTAGCTCCTCATCATTTGTTGTTATCATCCCTCCTTCTCCCGCCATCATATTCTTTGATTCTTGAAAACTAAATATTGCAATGTGACCTATCCCTCCAACGATTTTTCCCTTATATTCTGCTAAATGTGCTTGAGCACAGTCCTCAATTACGTATAAATTGTGTTCCTCAGCTATCTTCATAATTTCATCCATTTCACAAGGATGGCCTGCTAGATGTACTACTATAATAGCCTTTGTTCTATCAGTAATCTTACGTTCTATATCAGCTGGGTCTATGTTACGGGTTTTAAGGTCTACATCAGCAAATATGGGAATAGCACAGTTATGCAATGCGCATGTAGCAGTTGCTACAAATGTATATGGAGTGGTTATTATTTCATCACCAGGACCTATATCAAGTGCCGCTACTACAATATCCAAAGCTGCTGTACCAGAACTCGTTGCAACTGCATACTTTACGTTCATGACCTTAGCGAACTCGCTCTCAAGCTCAGGAACCTCATAGGCTTTATACATAGTGGCACATAGTTTTCTTCTTTTCAAAACCCTTATCACAGCTTCGATTTCTTCATCAGTTATTATAGGCCATTCACCAAGAGGTTTTGTTCTTACAGGCTTCCCTCCTAGTATGGCAGGTTTTTCAGACATGTAAATCCCCTAGAAAGATAAGGCTTTAAGCTTATATTAATTACTAAATAATAGTTCTAAAGTGAACTAAGAAGTGATACTTCTTATATCAAAAAGATGTCCGCCTTAGTATATGAGTATATTATAACATTTCTGATGCTTTAATAATTTTTAGCTTTCAAAGAGTTGTTTCCAGAGCTTGTCTCTTATGTAATGCAAGTTCTTAAGTACCTTGCCCCTCTCCATTTCTTTGATTTCTTCACTGCTGAACATAGCTTTACAAATAGCTATTGGATAGCCTCTCTCTTCAATCACTAGTACAAGATCGTTTTTGTTGAACTTTCCACTGATTTCAACTATACCTGGTCTCATAACATCAGCACCATTTAAGATATGTGGTACAGCGCCTTTATCAACAACAACGAATGGAGTGTTTTCTTTTCCATATTTAAGAAATAGAGCTAATGTTGGAACTGGCTCATCATCTAAATACACAACAACTGGTAGTCCGTCGATCAGTATTACTTCCGCTCCTCCCTTTAGCTTAGCTCTTTCAACTTTTTTAGAGTTTTTAATTACTTCAGCTAGCTTAGGTAATCTGCTTTCTAAGTTCAAAATCAACTTCTTTCGTTCTTTCTTACTCATTATGTACCTAACTGAGTATCGCATCTATAGTAAGATAGAATATTCCCTTTTAAGTTTTTCACAATAAAGCTTTGTATTTAAAACGCTTAAATAAAGACTTTATGAGCTAATACTTAGGTGAATAGTGGAGTAAGTCCCGTTTAGCATAGAGAGTTATAACTTTAGGCTTAGATATATTAAGCAAGAGATAAACTTTTATTTTTGCCATGTGATATATCGTGATACTGAAGTCAGGTGAAAGGATGTCTGGAACGACTAGCGTCTTAATGGAATCCATAGGGTCCATAGTGTTAGTACGATTAAAAGGTGGAAGAGAAATAAGAGGAATTCTAAAGAGCTTTGACCAACACCTAAACCTCGTTTTAGACGAAGCAGAGGAAATGAGGAGGGATAATAAGGTCAGAAAATTAGGTCTGATAATAATTAGAGGAGATAATGTAGTACTAGTAAGTCCAGTTCCTAGGTGATAGCAGTGGTAAAGGGCACTACATCGTTCGGAAAAAGAGGAAAGGGAAAAACTCATATTAGATGCAGAAGGTGTGGAAGGCACTCCTATAACATCAGGAAGCATTACTGTGCAGCTTGTGGCTTTGGAAGATCAAAGAGAATAAGAAAGTACTCATGGCAAAACAAGAAGGTGAATAGAGTGAGAATAGTATAATCATTGCGTTTAGTAGCTGAGTCGTTTTCCTTAATGCTTCTCAAGATCCTATGATAACAGAGAGAACACTAATTATTGATATACTCAGTAAATTCTTCATCTAAAGAAGCTAAGTAGTGAAGAATTAAGCATCCCTACACCAGCACTCAATGAACTGGCTAACTCTCTTAACCCTATTAACATCCCCATCTGGTGGGACTTGGTCTACTACTCCTACAATGAATTTACCATCATCCTTATAGTTTTCAATTAATCTGCGTAAGGTTTCAAAAAGAAGGTAGTCTATTCTAAAAACTTGAATAACAGAAATAGGTTTCAGCATGTAAAGCTCTCAAAAGAGGAAAACCTGATAGAGTCCCCCTATGGGAACTAATAATCAACGACCCAACATTAAGTGAAATAGAAGAAGGAAGCTATGTAAAGCTAATAGAGAAACTAGACATGGATGGAGTTACAGGATTTGAGACACAAACACTTAACGAAATTAGTCCCGGACTATATAGAGATAAGTGAGGAATCCGTTGGAAATTCGACAAGGACGGCATACTTTATCCAGATAAAATAGCCTATAGAGAAAACAAATCAAATAAGAGAATACGAACCTTCTGACTCTGATGCTGAACATAGACTATCCGACTTTGAAAAACTAGTTGATGCGTTTAAAGACGAAAGAGCGATAGTATTCCTATCTCATGACGTATTTTGAGTTCTCATATTACTTAGTCAGAGGACTAGCAAACCTATTTAAACTATATTATAAAAACCTGAACTAGCACATAAATTAGCGAGGAAGATATTCGAATACAAAAGTAGAATAACAAAAAGAGCAATTAAATCTAGAGCCGATGTAATAATTTCAGGAGACGACTATGCAGGAGCAACTGGTCCTTTAATATCACTGAAACAGTTCAAGGAATTCATATTACTCTATTTAAGAGAATTAATAAGTCTAGTGAAGCCCAAGAGAAAAACTATTCATAAAACACACTGATGGATATTTGTAGCCCACCTTAGATGACATAGTGAAAACTGGGATAGACGGCTTACATCCAATAGAACCAGCTGCTGGAATGGATATTTCAGAAGTCAAAAGAGTTTACGAAGATAAATACGTGTAATAGGGAACATAGACTATACCTATGTCTTAACTCTAGCCCCTCCCAAATTAGTTGAGGAAGTAGTCAAAGAAACGATGACAAAGGTAGCGCCCAATGGAGGATACATATTATCATCATTCACCTAGGAGTAGAAACCGAAAGCTTCTTAACCATGGTCAAAGTAGCTAAAGAGTATGGAGTTTATCCCATAAGTGACGAGCTCATAAAGAGATATTCAAGAAGAGACATTTACAAATGTATATTCAAGGACAGATTCACTAGAACGAGACAAATTCACAGTAAGAGACTTGACACTTGAAGAGAGTTCCTTACGTTTATTAATCAACTCTCTAACTAGCGAATTGGGGGGTTAACTTGATAATCGACTTTCACGTTCACGTCGGGAACTACGGCAAGACTAAGAGCTCTAATGTGTGGGCTAAGGTAACACTAAAAGTACTTCTTGAGTACTTAGACGAAAGAGGAATTGACAAGGCAGTGTTACTAGCTGTAGAAAGCTTAGAAAGAAAGATGTCAGGGTATTGTTACTACACATCAGACGTCATTGAAATATACAAGAAGTTTCCAGAAAAATTCATTCCCTTCTGCTCAATAGATCCTAGAGAAGAGTCCCTTGAAGAAAAGCTGAGGGAGTACATAGACGCTGGCTGTAAAGGATTTGGAGAACACAAAATAAAACTCCCCATAAACCATACCTACAACTTGAAGCTCTACAGACTATGTGAGAAATATGAGATCCCCATCTTAATACACACTGACAGTAACTACAACTTCGACACAATCGGCTTGAAAAACCTAGAGGAAGTAGTCAAGGAATTCTCCAATCTAACGTTCATAATGCACGGTCCAGGATGGTGGAGAGAAATATCGACCAACGTAAGCTTAGAAATAGCTTACCCAAAAGGAAAAGTAACTCCAGGAAGAGTATACCACTTCCTAGAAGAGTATGAGAATGTCTATGGAGACCTGTCAGCGTACTCTGGTTACAACGCCCTAGCCAGAGACTTAGAACATGCAAAAGCATTCCTCGTAAAATTCACTAACAAACTCCTTTACGGGTCAGACTTAGTAGATTTCTTCGACCCAAAGATCTCACTCATCAAGTTACTAAAACAGCTAGAGATACCTGAGAACGTCCGTGAAAGGATTCTGTGGAAAAACGCCTTTGAACTACTAAAGCTGAACCATTAAAAGGTTCAGTATAGCTGAGATCTCTCATCTAAAGCCAAGCTAATGTGAAACTTTTGTGATGAATTGGTTTTATATTTTCATGCTACCCCTTAAACCATTTCACTTTCTCTAATGCTTTGTTTAACTCTGCTATGAATATTCCAGTACAATAGTCACTTACTCCACCTATCCACACGATGAACTCTTTATACTTTATCAGCCCAGTTCCATATATCACTTGAGACCTATCCCCATACTCTTCTTGTAAACCTCTTGGAGCTAAGAGGTAATTACTCAAAGCTAATAACTCTCCTTGATCATCAACTATAGCTAATCCGTTGTAATAGGCTAAATTAGTGAGAACCATACCGTGCCACCCTACCAGATATTCATTTCTCGACAATCTCACTACATTTGTAGACCAACCAACATGTCCTTCAAAGGACTCTCTAACAAGAACCGGGGTTAAAGAGTCAAAATCTATTGTTAAATTCTCAAGCGATCCCTTAGCGCGCCAACAACATCTAATCCCCCTAATCTCAGGGCGTGTTAATAATGTCATCTCATCACCTTCGACTTTAACTATAGCAGAGCTCTTAAAAGATTCTGGAATGAACTCCTGCCCCCCCTTAACTATTTTAAATAAACCCCTTCTTTTCACATTCCAATCTTTACCAAGTACTGCAAGAGCCAAGAGAGGTTTTCTTATAAAATTCGCTTCACCCACTCTATGAAATCCATACGCAGTATAAAGGAGCAAAACCTCATCATTTAACCTATGAACCCTAGCATCTTCACAACCATTTAAATCCCAATTATACTTAGGCCATAAAATTATCCTCGTACTAAGCGGTCTCTTAAACTTACCCTCCAATAAGTCATCTAATAAAATCTTCTCAGTTACCCCTATACTAGACGAGTACATGTAATAATCAAAAATTAATCTAGGGAACATTACAGCTCTCCCTCTGTCTACTTCTAAAGCGGCTGGGTTGAAAGCAACCATAGGCATCTTCCTAGGATAGTTAGTCACATGGAAATCCCAAGGATACAAATAACCAACTCTCTTAAAGATGTCATCAACTTCAAGTTTCCTTCTACCTCTTAACCTAGCCTCAGCCTCTCTTAATCTCTTAAACAGTATGTCACCTAACTCCATGATGAGACCCATGATAAATACGTTATATAAACATTCCTTAAGCTCTACATCTAAACAATATAGCTTAAAAACCCTTCTTTTACAAAAAGAATAAAACATTCTTAACACGAAAAATTAATAACCACTCATGTATTAATAAGTGGTAGGGCCCGTAGCTCAGCTAGGAAGAGCATCGGGCTTTTAACCACACAGCGTTGGAAGAAACCCGAGGGTCGCGGGTTCGAATCCCGCCGGGCCCGCTTTTTCAAAAGGAGACATCTACAAATTCTAACTATATCCTGTTTTTCTTTTAAGTATATCCGGATTATACTTATCTATTCGCCTTCCTTGCTTAGCCTATATTTCTTCTAACAATGTCCTTTTGTCATTCACTTTCTCTATTCTGGTACTAAAGAATTTTATTAGATCTCTTGATGTAACTTTGTCTCATAGGCATAGCTTCTAATTTAGATAGTAACATCTAAATGGACTTGAATTCTTAAATAATCATGTTAAATATGGATTTATAACTGCAATACCTATTTTCGTAGCTTGTGATAAGAGCCTTTTATCAAAGCTCAGTATAGGTGTCTTTACTCTTTTAGCTACGGAGAGTATTATTTTGTCGTTATATCTAGTTAATGATAAATTTTCTTCCAGTATCTTCATTGTAGACCACGCTATATCTTGTTTTGTTACTGGAATTAATTCTATCTTCCTGTGCGACAATAATGCTTTTACATAGAGTAATGTGTTTTTCCTACCTACTAACTCTAGTAATGTCCATACTACTTCGTGTACTACCATTGTAGGCGTTATCCACTTAGATAGGCTATCTAGTAGTTCTTTAGATTTATTGTAATATTGTGAGTCTTCTATCGCTCTATACACATATACATTTGTATCGACAATAGCTGACAAATTAGGCACCACATAACGATTTCTTAAGTCCCTTAAGCAGTGCTTCTTCAATTTCCTTTTCTCCTATTCTCCTTCCTAATTTAAACGACGGAAGTTGATTCTCTACCTTCTCTAGTACTATTTTATTACCAACCACACTTACCGAGAGAATATCGCCTATTTCAATCTTAAGCATTTTCCTAACTTCCGCTGGAATTGTGATCTGATAACTCCTAGAAACTTTCACACGCTTCATAATATAGTAGAAAAAATACTGTAATATAAAATTTTCTACTATATACTAAGGCTTTAAGAACATTCCCCCTTACTAACTGCAAGTACTAGAGTAGAGGTCGGCAAAAGCGATGGGCGTTGAGACGTTCACGTTTACAGATATTAAGACATTTTCAATTAACATTATAAATCCACGTCCTCACAGGATTCATACCTCAAAGGATAAGATACCTATTGAGCGTATTTGTTAGCTTTCTCTTTAATTTTATATCTGTATGCTTATTAAGACACTTTTCTGTAGTTTTAGTACTAATAAGTAACGCAAAAGTTTATCTATATTAAATTCTCACAACTATCGTGTCTAATATCAGTGTCTCATTGGCTAAGTTCTTGAGTGGGTTAGATTTGATTCTCAAAAAATATAACAGACTTCTTAATAGTTTTGATGTAAACTTGCTGAATGAGATAGCTGATGATTTTATAAGCTTAGGTAATTCTCTGTACGTTGAGTTCATGATGATGAGTCACAGAGTTCTCTGTGTAACAGCACTCGAAGCTGGTTTAAGACTTAGGGAGAAGTCTGTTGAGTTGAGAGGAAGGGAGGTAAAGAGTGAGGATCTCGAATACTTATGGGATATTTACAATGTCTTCAAGCTAATAGCTGATAAGATAAGAAGTGGTGAATACGAGCAAGGCTTGAGGGATATGGAGTCTAAAAGAAAGGAGGGAAGGAGTAAAAGCAAAAGGTCGTAAATTATGAATTGTTAAGTGAGGAATTCAGCAGTTGATCGAATGATGTTAAAGAGGAAGTCTATGAGGCTCAGGACGCCCGTCTTTCAGCACTGTTAAGTCACCAACGCGTTCTTCATCGCCTTGATTAAGATATTCACACAGTATTTTAAAGCTTTTCAATAATGACTAACCCTTCTTATTTACCAAATATCTAATGTCTAATATTTAACTAAGCGACATTAGCTTAGTAAGGGGAAAGAGGACTTAACTAATCGTATCTTCCATACTTTAAGACTAGCTCTATAACACGCTTGTAGTTTTGAAAACTCACATTTTTAGGAACAGAGTGATCTGAATGATAAATATATCCTCCACCTTCCTTGGCTACAGTAATCTTTCTCTTTATTTCTTCTTCTATTGGTCTTGGATCATCTAATGCCATCAACCTTACATCTATCCCTCCCATAAACGATATTTTGTCACCATACTCCTCCTTTAGCTCAACTAAATCCATGCCAGCTTTAACTTCTAAAGGTTGAAGTACATCAAAACCTTCTTCTATGAAGTAAGGTATTAAGTCCTTGACTCTACCGCAACTATGCAGGAATACATACATCCCTCTTGACTTAAAGAACCTGCATAACTCTTTAAATACTGGATGAAGCTGCTCTTCAAAGTGTTTAGGAGAGAAGAAAAGTCCATTTTTGTAGCCTAAGTCACAGTATAAGAAGGCTCCATCGAATTTAAAACCTCCCCTTATCATTATATCACACATTTCCATGACTAGCTTTGCATCAGTCCAGTACATGTCAATAACCCAATCGGGATCCTTTATAACAGCTAAGAGCAATTTGTCTGTTTTAACATAACTCTGTATTTTATCAAAGCCTACTGCTGCACCATACATTATGAATCTACCACGACTCCTTTCCCGATAATATCTATTAAGACCAGTCACCCAGTCTACTCGTCTCTCGCTAGGTTTAAGCCTAATCTTAATTTTCTCCCAATCCTCCTTACTTTTACACGGCCAGTCTATTATTTCAGGTGTTGTTGAATAATCTCTATGATTCCTACGTATTCCTCCAAAGCTGGTTCTCTCGACTATGTACTCATCGTTCTCATAGAGAACTTCAACAGGGAATTGAGGAGATGTATCGGCTCCAAAAATAGCAATTTCGTATCCAAAGTAATCAGCTGGACTAACCCCAGGAGGGAGACCTTCCCTTCTCCACCTATCTACAGTGGCTCCCCAAGGACTATCATGAATTGGAATACGATCAAGTTTATCCTCTTTATGTTCTAAAGCGTAGATTACTCTATCACGAGGAGTCAATCTTGACATCGATCTATACACCAAGGTTAAAAACATTTAAACATTAAGGTACTCTCTCAATAAGCTCTTGAACTCTCTTGAGGTTTACAATTTCCAAGTCGTCCTATATTTCAGAGTAAGGAACTAAACTGTAACTGGTCGTAATCTAAGAAACTCTAGACCATATTCTCTAAGCAATCTCATTGCTGAGCTTGTAATGTTTGGAGCAACTAATACTCCTCTAATTTCTTTCCCAAGTTTGTTATAGTAGTCAACATATCTCTTTAGCTGTGATACTGCTTGAAGTTGAGCAGTACTTCTCTTAAACTCAAAGACTACAAATCTTCCTTTAGAATCTTCTCCAATCAAGTCTATCTTACCATATGGTGTTTGGACTTCTCTTCCAATAAACTTTATACCCTTCTCAAAGAGTTCTGGATTTCTCATTAGGAAATTAACCATCTCTGCTTCTGAACCCCATAAAATGAACTTCTCCTTAGTACATTTGAACGCTGTAACAACATAGACTACTGGTGAGCTGACTAATATTTCCTCCCTTGGGTGGGGTCTTATACTTCTAATTAATAGTTCATCACCCTTAACTTGTACTGCTAAAATTGACCCAGGTGGTTGCCAGTTAATTGGCTCTCTTTTAAAGTTACCATGAATAAGTAACGTTCCATCAGGCTTTGTTATTAAAATTCTATCTCCATAGTCTAGGAAGCTCTTAGCTCTTCCTCGATACTTAACCTCGCAATGTAAGAAAAGAGTTATGACATAGCTTCTCTGATATCTCTTAATGAATTCTACAACATCAGTCAATTTAGGTTGTACAATGACACAATACTTCTCTTTCATCAAGAGTTATTAACTAATTAAAGAACCTTTAAAGATTTCCACATATTATAATACTTCAGAATAGCTTTTGCAAATCACCCTTTCATAATATAAGAGGATATTTCCCATATTTATGACCAATTCTTATCATTGTTAAAACATTGTTTATCAGGTGCTCTTTCTGAATGACATTACTACTACAAAGAAAGTGACCACCACCAGGGGATGCCTTGCTAATACACTCCTTGACTGCATTTACTACCTCACTTATCGGAGCTCTTAGAAGTATGTATCCTACATCTATGTTTCCACATAAACATAGCTTATCACCGTATTTCTCTTTCACTTCACCAATATCCATTCCACTTATGGGATCTATTGAATGGAGAGCATCTATTCCTGTATTCACGAGCCCGTCTAATATAGTCCAAAGGTTTCCATCCGTATGTTTTATAAAAAACACTCCTTTCCTATGAACAGCGCTTACATGGAGTTTCAAGTAAGGAAATATAAACTCCTCAAAATGTTCTGGTCTTAAGAATGGACCCTTTGTGGTACTATAATCAGCACAACCTACAATTGCATCTGCTCCAGCATCGATCTGTGCTTTAGAGTGCTCTATAGCTCTTTTAATATTTTCTGAACAAATTCTCTTGAGCTGAGCTTTATCACAGTATATCATTCTAACTATTTTATAGAAATCCTTCACCTTCCCAGGGATGCCTAAAGTTCCATCTGAACTCCCTATAATCATAAAGTCAGGCGCTAACTTCTTCGCTAATTTAATAGCTTCAACCATATCCGGAACAGCATAGAGTCTTATAGCGTCATAACCTAATGTCTTACACAATCTAACCAGTACTCTAACATTATGCTCCATTACTTGCCTAGCCTTTCCTTTATTTATTAACTCCCTATAGAGTTCTCCAACAATAAGCTCCTCTCCTATTACCTTCTCTGGAATTTGAAATTCTAACTCAAACATTGGGACTCTATCCGGCTCTTCTAACTCAAGAGCTCTTATACATCTCTCATAAGGCTTCAAGTCAATTACCTCATTATTTTCTATTGATTTTTTCTCCAATTTAAGCTCTAATTCGTCAAAAGTTTGAATTTCTACTTAACTAGGTTTAAACAAATGCCTATTATTCATTACCTTAATGATTGTTGTATTGATAAACTTTCTTTATTGTTTACCATGAATTAAATGATAGTAAATCTTTAAAACAAATATGTCTTCAAAAAAATTCAAAGGTTTCTTATGGAGAATATTGAAAGTTAAGTTTAATTCTCTTATCTTTTTTAGAATTGAATCGAGATTTGAAATTGATGAAACAACTAGGTAGAGCTTAGCTCCTCTTTTAATGAAGATTTTTGATTGTAGTATTATCCTCTTTATCAACTCAGTACCGCTAATTCCTCCATAAATGCTAGGTTCTTCTCTCCAATCTCCAAGTAGATAAGGGGGGTTGGATGCTATTACATCAAGCTTAGCTGAAGGTCTAAGCGGACATATGATATCACAGCAAATTACATCAATTAGATGGTCTAAGTTATTTCTTTTAGCATTATTCCACGTACACTTAGCTGAATCTAAACTTATGTCTGTAGCTATAACCCTGATTCCTGTTTTTGCAATAACTAATGAGATTATTCCAGTTCCTGAGCCGATGTCAATAGCTAGCTTACCTTTTACATGTCCATTCAGCGTATCTGCTAGCAGAAAGCTGTCGTCTGAAGGTCGATAGACTCCTTGACAGTACTCAATTTCCAGTCCATAAATCTTCACTATTATGCTCATTTTCTCAAGTACTTTCTAACTCTCTCTATCAGAAGTACGCTCTTATCTCCATGTATAATTGTATTAATAAGCCCTCTCCATCCACTTTCTTCTACTATTTCTAGGACTTTGACCCAGTCGATTATGAATATTATAAAGGTTACTACTATCAGAATCACTACGGATACTATTGTAGTAATTAAATAGTTAGTGCCTCCAAGAAATACACCAATCATCTTCCCAGAATACGCTGTAGCCAGGCTTATCACTATCTTACCACACGTTACTGCAACAAAGTACTTAAGCATATCGTATTTTATCATCCCCAACGGTATCATCACTATATCATCGGGTGAAGGAGTAGCGGCTAGTATGAAGGCAGCTAGAGCTCCATAACTGCCTAAGAGTTTTCTTAAGGCTTTCATTCTTTCCTCAGGTATATCAACTATACTCGCAGCTCCTCTACCCATCATATAGGTCACTAGTTTGCCAACTCCTCCTCCTAAGCCACTTACAAGTCCTAAGAGTGTGGGGTCAATTTCTGGAAAGTTTGCAGCAGTTAAAAATATAGTAGCTAAGTATGGTATAGGCATGAATGGGAGTACATTACCTAAAACTGAGACTACAAAAGCACCCATATATCCCCATTTAGCAACTAACTCGCACAATATGTCATGTAATTCCTGTACCATAGTGACTAGAATACCTCCTCAGGAACTAAACTCTGGCTCTCAATTTCAATAACAGGTATATAATGTAAACGAGCATCAGCACTTGGTTTATCAGCAAAGAACAGCCTTCCATCAAAACTACTATAGGCTACATACTTCTTTTCTATGGGTCTATCAAGTTCAATGTAATGTAAAATTATTGTACCACCGCTTATTGTATAACAGAAGTATACATTCTTTTTGCTTCTAGTTCTTAAGTAATAAATTACTGCTGTTGATGATGTACACGCTATCTTTACTAAATCTTCTAAACTTTTGAGCCTTATTAAGTAAGTCCTCAGCTCCATGTTCTCACAAAATGTAGCCTTTCAGAAAATTAAGTATTGTTTGGTAAATAAAAGCTTAATTGAGAGTTTCTAGGAACACGAAAACAGCATCATTCATTGACTAAGACATGTGAGAATGTGCACTGCTCATTATCTCCATTAACTTTCTTCTTAACTCAAGCTCCAGTTCCATGGCTTTTTCTTTAAACTCATCTATCACGTTGTTTCTTTCAGACTGACTCCCGGCATGCCATCCACTAGGTCTTGGAGGTATGTAATCTCTGTCTATTTTATAGAGTTCTATATAGAGCTTTTCCTGCTTAGGTATTGGTCCTATACCAAATGTGTAGCTAGTCTTCCATCTAGGCCATAAGTACAAGCTAAACTCTTCATCACGTATACTCCATGATCTCCCAAAATGACCAGCTATGGCAGTATTCCTAGTACTTTCTGTTTCATCAAAAACTAGAGGGAGCAAGCTTTCTCCTTGAAGTATAGGACTAACGCTCCACCAACTTCTCTTTTCAGGAATTTTCACAAAATCTAAAATTGTTGGTAAGAGGTCAGGAGTTTGAACAAAAGCTCTTACTCTCTTTCCTTCACCTTCATTATTTGGAAACTTCATTAATAGGACTATCCTAGACAATTCTTCATAAGGCCAAGGTCTGACTTTCCTAATTATGCCGTGTTCTCCTAGGGGCTCTCCATGATCTGATAACAAAATAATAAGAGAATTGTCCCATAGCTCTAGTTCCTTTATCTTTTCAAAGAATAGACCAATCCATTTATCAACCAGCGTTACCTCTCCAGCATACTGGGCTCTTATATGCTGAACTTCAAGTTCAGTAAAAGCCTCAATGAATCCTCCTTTTTCGCCTCTTGTAAATGGTTGAATTATTGGTAAATCATTATATTCCTTGGGAGCATATAGGTCATAGTACTCCTCGGGAGGGTCCCAAGGCTCGTGGGGATCAAAACAATCTAACCATAAGAAAAGTTTGTCTTTTCTCCCTCTCTTTACCTGATTTTCAAGCCACTTGATCCCAGCTTTGACTACTTTAGCTATGAAGTGATCTTCTTCACTTTCCCAGTCATGTCTATTCCTCAAGTATTGAATAAACACTTCTTTATCTCTTTCAGTAAAGTAGTTCTTAGGATGCCATTTAGATAAGTCTACTTTAATATTTGGATCCACTATATAGGGATCCGCTTCTTGCCCTCTTATAAACTCCACATAATCAAATCCTCTTTCATATCCCATTTTAGGCTTATGCAGGTGATACGTATCAGTTATGAGAGCTGATGTAAAGCCAGAATCCCAAAGAATTTCAGCTAAAGTCACATCGTCTGGCTCTAAGTGTTGCCAACCTCTCCACATTAGAGTATACCTTCCGGTAAAAAGAGCTGTTCTAACTGGAAGTGTAGGAAGACCCTCAGCATAAGCTCTCTCGAATATTACAGCTTCTCTTGAAAATTTATCTATGTTTGGTGTCTTTATCCAAGGATTTCCATAACATCCTAAATGATCTGGTCTAAGACTGTCTAACATTATTACTATCAAATTTAACTGAGAAGATTCCCATGAAAAAGAGCGCCTCATGAAATATTTCACTACATATTTCTTTAAATAGTTCACTATAACATTTCTACAAACTATACCTCAATTCACTTCATTCTCACATCTCTAAGGAATTTTTGCTTAGAGGGAAATGGCAGAGTGATGAAAGCTGGATTACTAAGACCAGTCATGCTATTTTTAGTTAGAGTTATTTATGTAGCGCATAACAGAATCTCTGGTGAATTAAATGAGCAATAAAAAGCTAAACTTTATCTTGATAGTGTCAGACACCTTTAGATGGGACCTGTTAAACTACAAGTTTGAGGTTAAAAATGGAGTCTACGCTAAGACTCCTAATTTGAACGAGTTTTACAAGAAGTCTATAGCTTTCACAAGAGCTTATCATGCTTCATTTCCAACAGTCCCACATAGACTGGATCTATTAACCGGGAAGTTCACTTTTACTTACTACGACTGGTCTCCCCTACCTAAGGATGAAGTAACGTTACCCATGATCTTAAAGAAGGGAGATTATGTAAGTGCCATGATAGTCGATACGCCTCACATAATGAAGGACGGCTACAACTTCGATAGAGGATTTGATGGTTGGGTTTGGATAAGGGGGCAGGAGAACGATAGGTATAGAACGGCTCCAGAGAACATAAAGTTACCTTGTAGTCCTGAGAAGATAAGAAATGTCAAAACTCTGATACAGCATATGAGGAATAACTATCACAGGAGATTCGAGGAGAACTGGATCCCTGCTAAGACAGCTAGCGAAGCTATGAGGTGGCTAGAGGAGAACTACAATAGGAAGTTCTTCCTTTATATAGACTTCTTCGACCCGCATGAGCCCTGGGACCCGCCGAAGTGGTATGTGGATATGTATGATCCGGGATACGTAGGAGATGAAGTCACATACCCTGTTTATGGACCAAGAGATTATCTTACGGATGAAGAAGTAACCCACATAAGAGCGATGTATGCAGGCGAAGCCACTTTAGTCGATAAATGGATAGGAGCTCTCTTGAAGAAAGTTGAAGAACTAGGACTGTATGAGAACACGACTATAATCTTCACAAGTGACCATGGATTTATGCTAGGAGAGCATGGCTATGTTGGAAAGTCAATAATAGTTGGTGAGTATCATGGCTTAATGCAACTTTATGAGGAGATTTGTCACGTCCCTTTAATAATTAAGCCAGCTGAAAATTTAGGGTGGGAAGTTAGCAGAGAAATAGACGAGTTAGTGCAAACTCCAGACATAGCTGCTACGATAATTGAATTAGCTGGACTAAAAGCCCCGGAGAGAGTCCAGGGAGTGAGCTTAACTAGTTTAATTGAGGAGAGAGTTGAGAAGATACGAGATATAGCTGTATCAACTCCTTCTCTGACAAGGGGAGTTAGAGCTGGATTAAGACCTACGATAACATCTAAGGAGTGGTCTCTCATATTAGCCTCCAAAGTAGGTCCCAAGGGTCTTGAAGAAGCAGAGTACACGATGATAGTTGACGGAATTCCAAGAAAATTAAAGCCATTTGGAAAAATAACTACTGAGCTATATAACTTAAACAGAGATCCTAAACAAGAGAGAAACGTATTAAAAGAGCACCCAGAAGTTGCAAAAGAACTTCATGAAAAATTCATAGAATTGCTAAGAGAATTAAAGGCCAGTAAGGAGATAATTGAACCGTGGCTGAATGTCATATTAGATTAATTCATTTTATACTTTGAACTTATTAACTGTCTTGTGACCAACAGCACATATAGACTATTCTAGCACTCTTCATAGCCTATGACTAGAAAAGATTAAATAAAATTAACTAGTTTATAACAGCGTTTGTTTATGTCAACTTTTGAATATGTTTACATACATTCTAGTTAGGTATAGGTAATCATATCCATATTCAATGCTTGGCTCTATCTCGGTACCCTCAATCCATTCATTCCACGAGGTTATTAGTATCCAGTTTGCATCGCACTTTAAAGAGGCTTTCCAGCAATCTATATAGTATCTGCCATCTTCTCTTGGGATGAAAATTCCTGGTTTTCTAATTTTCCTATCATCGTATCCAGGACAGACTGTAGCTGCAAAGAGCTTATCTTTAGCCTTAAGTTCTTTGGAAATTTTCATGTACAAATCTTCAATCAAAATCCCCCTCCTTGTATAACGTACAGTAGTGTAAGCATGAAGACCATCAAAAACTTCTAAGTATCCCATGTTAAAGGTATCGCCAAGAAGAAACATGTTGTAACCTTCTTCTTCGAGCTTCCTCCTTATCCATTTCCACTCATCTATCGTATATTCGGATGCTATGTATATCACTAATAAAGGTTTACCGTCTACCTTGATCCATTGATCGCTTACCGCATATTCAGCAAGCAGTCTCTTGAGGTCCTCATATATTTTCTTAACAGCATCTTCTCTGCTTCTCTTCCTTATGTCAAAGGTCATTGCTGTTTCATAGTATATTGTGATGAAATTTTTAGGGGCTATTTTTAAAAGCTTCTCAAGCGACTTATGAGAGTAATGTTCAAATCCCCACCAGGATAGTATGAATCCATCAATACCAGCTTCCTTAGCTTGAATGATCTGGCGTTGTAGAGTATACTCATCACAGCTATCGTAGATGCCGTCTAGTGGATAATGTGGTGTTGCAGTAGCTCTCCTACCTTTGAGTACTACATTAGGATCGTATCCACAAGCGTCCCACCCTAGCCATTTTCCAGCAGGTCCCCAAGGAGTACCATACCATGCATAATAGAAAGTCAACACTCTTTTCTCCATGAAACCACCATGTATTCTTCTTTGCTTAACTACATTTATACTTAATTCTACAAAATATGTTAGTTGAAACAGCCTCCAGACATTTTCTGATAAACTGGTCTAGGTTCCATCAAAGTTCTGACATTTTATGCTTATTTGTCAAGATAGTAATCCCTAAAGTAGTCATTGATGAGCTAGAAGACACGAGAACTACGATTGCCAAGGGGATCCTAAAAAATGTTATGATAATAGCCCTGAAACTTAGCTTGTGTCTATTTCTCTAAATGACATAGAGAAATATTTAAAGAAATATCTAACTATATTCGTCTTTCAATGAATGATGTAGTGTGTTTCAAGGTGTATTAGTTGCAAATTTAACCTTGATTGTTATTATTTCATGGGGTCTTAACTCTATGTACATTGAACTTTCCTTGCATTTAGCTTCGCTAACAGTTTCCTCATTAAGGTTAACGATCCATGCTTTATCAATGCGTTTGAAGAAGGTTAACTTAGCTTCAGTTTCTTCTCCACTTATGTTAAATATCCTGACAACTACAGCATCATCGTCTTCAGCTTTCTTAAAAGTCGTCATTATTACGTCTCTTGGTTCAAGAGACATGTATGAAGTCTTGGGAGGAAGTACTCCACGGTGGGGTATCTCCTCATGTGGAATAGTTGGTACTACGAACTCTTTAGCTAATCTATGGACTCCTGCTTCAAGCCATGTACCTGAATGTGGAATTATTGAGTACTCAAACGTTAACTTTCTTAGACACTGAGCATCTGGAGTGGGAACAAAAGGTCCTGCATTTCCAGGTCTAGTTAATAAATCAGGTCTAGATAACCAGCCTACACATCTCATGAGCGTAATAGTGGCTTCAGTATTATCGTTAGTCTCGCGTACTTCATACTCATGGAGTCCCTTAGTCACTATACACAGACCTCTCTTTCCATCGCTTAAGTCTACCCAAGACCTCATTGGATAAGTTCTCACTTTAACTATACTTCCATCCGGTCTGCGATAGTAATATGGGGTTTCGTTGTCTCTCTCTATGACGTAAAAGTGTGTCTCAGCCCAATGTTTCGAAGATTTTGAACCAAGTGGAAATACTGCTCTCAATCTGTGATCCTTAGCTAAATTGTAGATGTCTACTCTTATGTCAACTCTAGGAACTCGACTGTAAAGCGTCACATAACACTCTATTGGTAATAGAATAGTTTCTTCACTTCTACTCTTCCTATCAGGTGAGAGCGACTTTGGAATTCTCATGGGAATAGTAACCTTAGCCGTAGCTACTACAGGACCCTTCTCAACAAACTCTAAGCTAGCTTTGAATGATGTGCTTTTGACCACTTTGTCCACTTCAGGGGGAGAATAATCATACTCGTCTCCTATGTCTCCACTATCCTCAAAGACATTTAAGCCGTTATACTTGAGTTCAGTTCGCTTATCCTCTATAGTAATACAACCTCCATGCTCCAAGTCGAAGGACACCTTGAAGAACTCGTTTTCCATGAAGTCCTCGCCCACTACTATGTCGCTCTTAACTTCTGAAGACTCTCCCTCCTCTACAGAGTAAGCCTTAAAGCCCAAAGGTGGCAACTCATCAACCCATACTACCTCTACTAAATCGCCGTAGACAGGTCTAATCTGACATGGAATTGTCTTGCCGTCGGGGTCTTTCAAGACTATTCTCCCAAAGTTTAAGTCGATTAATCCCTCTTTCCTTATAATGTTTTCAAATTGCTCTAATGGAGTGAGGTCGGCAAGAACTTTCAGCCTTTCATAAATCTCTTTGCTGAGCTCGAACTTTCTGCAAGTTCTGAGTCTTACTATGCTTCTTCTAGACCAAGGTAGGGTGTTATAAGCCACTAAGTATAACTTTGCACTGCTGTTGAATGAAAGATCTATTTTGGAGTTTATCGAAGGAATGGCATAACCTTTTATATTAATTCCAGCTGCCGTTAAGAAGTAATTCATTATATTGAACTCCTTGCCAGTACAATAAAGCAGTTCTTTAATCAATGTCTTGGCCTTGAGCTGGCGCACTTCACACTCTTTATGAACCTCGTCTATACTACAACCACAGATTGAGTCGTGAGGTTGGGAAAGTATTACGTATTTCCATGCCTTCCAAATTAACTCGTTTGGATAATGCCCTTCTAGTAGCCATGCTATCGTCCATATCGGTTCTACTAAGTAAACTAAGGACACCTCATTCTCGAAGTTGAGTTGTTTTAAGTAAACTCTAGCTGACCAAGTTCCATAAAGAACCGAGTGGTAGTGACTGCTGAGCAGTTCACCAGAGTGCTCCTTTAATTCATTGTAATGCTCTCTACATACTTCTATTATTTTCTCCATATCTCCTTGTTCTACATCAAACGGCAATCCCTTGATCCCCTTTACGTACTTCTCAAAGTCAGGAACAAACTCCTTAGGGAGGTGGTGATCGCATCCTATCATTCCAGGAATTACTGGAATTCTAACTCTATCCTTCCATAAATTGTAGAGATCATGTAAAAGATGCAGAGATCTCTCAAAGTCTTCTGTAATGCGGTGTATGTTACAATATCCTCTGTAAAGGAATAGTGCTATTACTTTACTACCATCAGGCGCTTGCCAAATGAAAGGAGTACCCAACTCTTCGAACTCAGTTCCCATACCCCTATGAAAAACAAAGCTATCAATTCCAAACTTTCTCAGTATCTGAGGCATTTGAGCAGTATGACCAAATGTATCAGGAAGATAGCCAACCATCATGCAGTTTCCAAATTTCCTAGCCGTTCTAATACCCAGCATTAGGTTTCTAATTATCGACTCACCCCCAACTAAAAACTCATCTGGTTGAATGTACCAAGGACCTATTTTTAATCGCCCTTCTTTGACAAACTTCTTAATTTCATCTTGTTTTTCAGGTCGTATTTCCAAATAATCCTCTATTGGAGCAACTTGTCCATCCATCATGAAAGAGCGAAAGTCTTTCCGCTCTTTCAGTATCCTAAGTAGTTTATCAAGGCACTGAACTAACCTATAGCGATACTGATCAAATGTATAGTACCATTCCCTATCCCAATGTGTATGTGATATAAAAACTATCTTTATTTTCTTGATCATGAATGCAAAGATTATCTCTAGCCTAAAAAAGTTTAGTATCCCTCATTAACATAGGACTCCATAACTTCTGAGTCAAGTATTGAACTTATGGAGCCAAAGAGCTTTTGAGAATCTTCATAACACCACTCCTTATCATAGAGACAGCAATCCCTGCTAGTATGAATGCTGTTATTTTAGATAGCATATTCGCACAGTTCTCTCCTAGCACCTCAACCACGTAATCTGATTTTAAAAGTATAAACCATGCCACTATAGAATTTACCAGTATAGAAACCAGTGTCGAGAGAATTCCATATACTTTAAAAGAGTACATAGCTGTACTAATTGCAGCAGGCCCAGCTAGAAGTGGCGTAGCTAACGGTACTAATGCTATGTCCTTCTGTTCCTTAAGCTTCAGCTCTCCAAATCCAAGAATATTTTCAATAGCCACTAAGAACAATACTATCCCTCCGGCTATCTTAAAGTCCTCCAAGGATATCTCAAAGTAGTCGAATATTAGATCACCTAAGAGTGTAAAGAACAGAAGAATAAACGTGGCTAAAATTACTGAACGAGTTATAATATTCCTTCTCTTAAGCTTGCTATAGTTCGAAGTTAAACTATAGAAAAGAGGAACATTTCCAATAGCATCTAATGTTACGAAAAGCATTATAGTTGACTTAATGAAGTTTTCTATGGTGAACATACTACTTAACTTAACCTCTTGGTCAGATATTAAGTTAAGGGAAAACTCTATCTTATAAAGACTTAGTCTTTATCTTAACACAAGGATCTAAGCTTTTTATAGTAGATATAATTTCCTTAATTTCCCATCCCTTAGACCTCTTTAGCTTTAGAATGTCGACAGAGTTTTTATTAGGTTCAAGCAGGATTATTGCTACCATCTTATCCCCAGTACCTACTATGTACTCATAGGCATGCATTCTGACGTAGAAATTTTTCTCTTTCAACTTGTATAGTAACTTTAATCTATTACTGAACATTATGAACTTTGATTTTCTAACCATATTCACGAGACCACATCTCTATTACCTTAATTAACTTTTCATTCTTAACCACCATATAACTTCTAGGAGGACGAAAACCCTTCACAAGCCTTCTCAGATGACTTAAACTCAATTGATGTTTGAAGAGTTTAGGGCACTTAACTTCAATTACCAAAACTTTCCTCCTACCAACGACATAAGGCACATCAAGATCATCGCAGCCTTGAAGAACGCCCTTCCTTATTAAGCTTAATACTTCCTCTGGTTCTAACTCCTTAACTTCTCCAGCTATGAATTCACCAGTTATAGACTTAACTGGTGAAGTTTCGTATAGGATGATACGATCCCCTTTAACTAAAGGAAAAAGCTTGCGTCTTAGCTCGTATCCCTTAACTTTGTTGTATATCTGTCTAGCAAAAATAGGCTTTATCGACATTAATATTATCCTATTCATATCCTTTTAACGTTCTAACTAATAATCCTGCAATAGAGACTACACTTATTGGGCTCGGTACAGTGTTTGTTGCAATGAGATCATATGCTCCAGCTCTATAAATTTTCCCAAGAGCTTCTCCAGCCAGTATAGCATGAGTACATGCTCCTATTACCCTTTTCGCACCTAGTTTTAAGAGCATTTTTATAGCCTCAGCCATAGTTCCCCCAGTACTTATGATGTCATCAACAATTACTACATCCCTTCCTTTGACATTCACTTCACGAGGAACTATTTCTACCTCCTCAGCTGATATTCTCCTTTTCTCTAGTATATCATAATCACATTTAATAATGGAAGCTACTTTCTTAGCCCATTGCTCAGACTCTTCATCAGGACCTATGATTACTGGGTCTCTGAGGTCATAATTGTCAGTTAAATACCTCGCTATCTCTTCCATGGCAGTTAAATTTTCAGCTGGAATTCTAAAAATCTCACTAACACTTGAATACCTATGAAGGTGCATATCAATGGTTATTATCTTATCAATACCAGAGTTTTCTATTAAATGACTAATTATGTTTAAGCTAACTGCCTCACCAGAATTGAATCTAGTATCTTGTCGAGCATAGGGGAAGTAAGGGATCACACCTATAATCTCCTTCGCGCCTAATTCCTTGAGTGTGTGTGTTATGAGGAGAAATTCGATTAAATAAGAATCTGGAGACCTGTACATTGATTGAATTACTGCAATCCTCATTCCTTCAACGTTGCCAAGTATCCTAACGTACCTTTCGCCATCTGGAAAAACTCGGCTTATAATGGGTAGTGTAGAAAAACCTCCAACCCTAGCAATCTCATAAGCTAAGTATGTGCTAGCACTTCCTCCAATTATGGTTAACATTACTCTCTCACCTCACGTTTAAGAGTATTCAGCACTTCCTTAGCCTTAGGGAAAATACTTTTATAAAGTTTCTCATTAAGCCTAGGTATTAGTGCCATCATTACAGCTTGTTTAGTTAAATCCTTCCTTGACACTAGTCCCCTAGTTAGATAGTATATTGTTCCCACTTTCCTTCCTATCTCTTTAATGCCAAATATCTCTTCCATAACCTCTTCAACTTCTTCTACCTCACCTTTAACGACTTTTGTTACTGCCTCTAAAGGAAATTCAAAAGATGGACTGATCCCCATAGTCATTCTTCCAAATTCATCAACTATCACACAAATTTCAGCTTTTAAATATCCAGTGATAGTTCCAAAAACCTTAAAAAGACCAGCTTCAATACCTACTCCAAATCTAGCTTCTCTTATTTCATTCATAGCATAAAGAGCCCTCTCTATAGCTCCTATTAGTGTCTCTTCAAACGATATTGGCTGCTTGGATATGGATAACCTTGGAGAACACCATCTTATTTCGACAGATTTAAAGAACTGGTTAAACACTTCTTTCGTCCCTTCAATTTTCAACGGATTGCTAGATCCAACAGCTATTATTATGTTCATCATTTATAGCTCTCCATTTTCCCTATAATTTAAGTTATCATTAATTTACTAAGACCGAACGCTTAGTCTTTCATTTCCACTTCCTCAGAAATCTAGAAGAGAAAAGTCTAGTTAATGATATATTGTAAATTAAGAGTTAAAAAGGTTAATGTTTAGGGAGATCTCTCTATCAGTTCTATTAGTTCTAACTTGACTCTCTATCAGTTTTAACTTGACTCCTACATGGGTGTTACTTACACTCACACTTACTTCTATACCAGAGCATCTAACTTGCTATAACTTGACCTACTTCCCCAGTTACAAAGCCTTCATTAACATTCTTTAAATAAACTAGTGGCTTATCATTCACAGTACAATCAACGACCGTATTATTAGTACTACCTTCAAGGTAATAGAGTAGGAAAATCTCTCTTCTAAATGCTGAAAGAGCATATAGGATTATGGTAACTTCTTTTAGTAGGTGTCGAAAGACTATGTGTTTTGTGGTATTATCCGTATATTGAACTAATATTCTCATTGTAAACATAAGTTTGCCTATTATAAATCCTTACTCTTTATCACCTAAGGAGAGATGGTTATTATGAAGCCTATCAAGGTGGAAAGTCATAATCCGTTAAGCGATGCTCTTCTTCTTGAAGAATTTAATGTTAAGATTAAGAGAATGTACTCTGACTACAGTAAAGCTATAGCTGAGAACAAGTACGAGCATGCAATAGAAATAGGGGTTAACATATTGAAAGAACTGCTAAGAGTCACTCGGGAGTACATAATCTCAAGTTTAAGAACTATTGAAGTCAGGAAGATAATTGAGGACATTTTAGCACATCATGAGAAAAATCTTGGATATGTCGAGGGAATTGAAGAAGCTATTAGTGATCTTCCCTCTCTTTACTCTTATGAAATAAGAGAAAGAGCGATTACTACTCTGTCTTCGAGTATACAAGAACTGTTTAGCTTTGTATTAGGTGCACTTATAGTAATTGCCGATTTATATCCTAACACAAACACTTCTCCTCGAGTTAAGACAAGTAATAATGGAATTAGCTTTATCTAACTGTTTAAATATATTCTAAGCCTAGCAATATCAAGGAGTATTTGGTATTATCACATTAGTTAAGAGAACGGCAATAGTCACTTCACAATAGGTCTTATCTCGTCCTTTGGTGCTGAGTCAATAGGCTCCAAGTACTTTCGTAGTACTTTTGGTATAATTACCGTTCCATCAGGTTCTTGATTATTTTCTATTATGGCAGTAATTGCTCTTGATGTGGCTATGGCTGTAGAATTTAAAGTATGTACATAACCTTCAGCTGGTGCTCCTTTAACTTTAGCAAACCTTATATTTAACCTATAAGATTGATAATCGGTACAATTACTACAAGAGACCATTTCCCTATATCTTCCTTGAGCTGGCATCCATGCTTCTAGGTCATATTTTTTAGCTGCCACTACTCCTAAGTCCCCAGTACAAATTGCTACTACTCTGTAAGGTATGTCTAATCCTTTCCATAACTCTTCAGCATTAGCAATAAGTTTTTCAAGCCAATCCCAAGAATCCTCTGGCTTAGTAAAGATAAACTGCTCTACTTTATTAAACTGATGTACCCTAAATATCCCCTTAGTATCCTTTCCGTGAGCTCCAGCTTCTTTTCTAAAACAGGGACTAACTCCAGCATACATTAGAGGAAGTTTATTCTCCTCTATTACCTCATTCATATGAAGTGCTGCTAGAGGATGTTCGGCTGTTGCTATTAAATAAAGGTCTTCCCTCTCAACTTTGTATATCATCTCTTCAAAGTCCTCAAAACTTATAACGCCCTCATAAGGTTTCCTCCTCAACATGAATGGTGGCTCTACTATGATAAATCCCTTTTTAGCTAAGTAGTCCAACGCGTAAAGCATAAGAGCGAAGTCTAACCAAACTAGATCCCCGAACAAGTAATAGAACCGTGAACCAGCAACCTTAGCTGCTCTCCGTGTGTCAGCCCATCCAAATTTCTCTACAGCTGTTGCATGACCTAGTGGTATATAATCGATAAGCTCATAGTCTACTTTATTATCTCCAACCTGCTTTAAGAATTGGTCTAAGTATCCTCTCCATACCTTTGGTTTACCATAGAATCGTATTGGAACGTTGTCATTTTCATCTCTACCTATAGGTACAGTTTCATGGACAATATTAGGGATTGACAAGAGCAAGGAATCTCTTTTTGTTTTATACTGGTTAGCTAAACGTTCGAAATATTCGATCTCTTTTGACAGTTCCTTAGCCCTCTCTACAGCTTTTTTCTTCTCTTCACCTTTTAATTTACCAATAAGTTTCGCTACTACGTTTCTTTCATGCCTTAATTCATCAAGTTTTCTTTGAACCACTCTCCACAGTTCGTCATACATTCTAGCCTCATCTGCAATCTTCTCATTAAGACCTCTCCTTCTCTGAGACCACTTTATTTTCTCGGGGTTATTTCTTAGGTAATAGAGCATACTCCACATAGTATTCACCAAGAGTCGTTTCTTTAAATACTAGAGTAATTCTTTAGTTTTCCGATAGTGTATTAAAAATCTACTCCATTGTGTTACCGTAAGTTGTTTCTATCAACAATGTTGTAAGGCTCAATGGTATAAGATATTACATGATTTTCAGTGATGATCTCTTGTTAACTAGAGTTGATAACTTAAGGAGTCAAGAATATTTAAAGTTAGTAAGTAAGTTTTTAAATATGCTAAGGAATACCTTACTATTACTACAACTATTGTTCTACCTTTTACCTATGATTAATTGGGAGAGACATTGGTTTTTAGGTTAGTCCCACCGATGATAGTTGGAGTGCTTACACAATTGTTAAAGAGAAGTATTTCAGCTTCAGTAATTGCTTCACTCTTCTACACTCTCATAGCTGGAGCATTTGAAGCAATTAAATACAAAATAGAACCACTTGAAGGAATTATCATAGGACTTATGTTTGCTTTTCCATTTTTATTAGCGATAAATATAGTTCTTATGTCCATAACCTATGGAATAAAAATTGTATTGCGAAAAGTAATGAAAGGAAGTTTTTAGTAAAATGAGTTCTCATGTTCCAAGAGTTCCTCTAATACTAGCCTATAGGCTAGTATTTGCCAGGCATGGTATGTTCCAAATAATTGATTATATTAACGGTGGCTCTAAGTTAACTCTTTTCTCCTTTGGTAACTTGATCCACCTTAAGAACTCTTCTGATGGAGGTTTCTCTTCATACAATATCTTTCTATTAGCCTCAAGTAAGTTCTCTCGAAGTCCTAAGTACTCAGCAGCTGTTAGAACACTATGTCCCATAGCCTCTGCTGTCTCAATTACTGGTCTCATACGTTCTCTCCAATCACTAGCTCTTAAAGTATGATGACACAATATTATTTCTGGAACAGAGAGTGCCAGTAATTTTAGACTAGCTATGCCCTTGTTTACATCACCTTCAGGAACTTTAACTCTAGCTAAGTATAGGGGAGGACCTCCTACTATAAGGGTAGTAGGAGAGTAATCGAGAATTAGTGAAAGTGTTTTTTCAGCCATAGGTCCTTCTACATCTGATGTATAGACTACGCTCTCATCTTCATATTGAACCTTAAGCATTAGTACATAACCAAGTCTTGTCCCTTCAGATCCATGTGGAACTGGTTCACTAACCTCTATTATTGTGTTACCAAATACGAACTTTGATGAGTCTGCTATTTTAATTTCTTTAGCTAGATCCTTAACACTTCTTAAGAATGCATGAGCCCTTCTCAATTGGCTCGGGTTTATTTTATTCTTTGGATCCTTTATTAACAAGACTTTTTCTCTGTATATTTCTTTATACGTGTCCTCTCTTATCCACTCATACCAACTGCTAAAGTTAGGAGTGATGTGGTCATAGTGGTAATGGGAAACAAAAATCACTGAAGAAGATTTAGCATACTGTATCACTTTCTCCCTTAATAACTTAACAGCCTTGAACTCTAAAGGATGAGGTGGATACCCAAATCTTCTAGGAGCTAAGGAAAGCCCTGCGTCAACTAATAACTTTATATCTGGAGTTTCAATGTAAAAGCACATAGACCTAACTCCAAGACTCTCTTCAGCTATAGGAATTACCTTTATCAAACCCAAGTTCTTCCCCAACTTGACGAAGAACTTACTTTTTCATATCTGAAACAGCTCTAACAATATCTGTCTTAGTTACTATTCCCGAGAGCTCTTCTCTTATATCAAGAACAGGGAGTCCACTTATCGAATGTGTTATCATTAGTTTTGCAGCTGTAGCTAAGTCCTCTTCCTCGTAGATCGTTATTGGATCACTGGTCATTAAGTCAGCTACAGTCACAGCTATCCCTTTAGTGAAAAGTTTCCTAAGAGCTCTTCTAGGTACTCCTCTTAATCCTTTGAGTAGAGGAGCTACTAATGTTAAGTCAGTTAAAGTAATTATCCCCACTACCTTTCTCCTCTCAACAACTACTAGCCTACTAATGTCCTTAGACATCATTAACAAAGCTGCCTTGAACACTGAATCATAAGGTCTAACTGTTACTACGGGAGAGGTCATATAATCTTTGACTAGGTTAAGTCCTTCAAACTGTGAATAGAATCTGCAAAGATCAGTTTTTGTCACTATTCCAGCTAATTTTCCATCATCGTTTACCACTATTATCGAACTAATCTTATTCTTGAGCATTAGAGAGGCTACTCCAGGAATAGGGTAAGTGGGCGCTACCTGTATTGGGTTCTTACTCATAACTTCAGATACTTTTACATCATCTAATGCTCTCCCACTAGTATCTTCTAACAAGAATTCTACTAGATCCTTACTAGTGATTATTCCAATTGGCTTATACTCATCATTTACTATGACGAGCCTATTGAGATTGTACCTTTGCATTAGTTTATAAGCGTCTAGAAGAGTGTCTTTCATTCTCTTCGTAGACACTCTAGCGATAGTGCCAGATTTCTTTATCACTCGCTTATCTCCATTTACAAATATGATAATGTCGTGTGAAGTTAAGTTCACAAACGTAACTTCCCTAGCTTTCGCCACGTTCACACCAAGCCATATCATCACAGATAGAGGTTTATGAAGCTATTTATTAAAGAATAAAGTGAGAATAGACTTATAGCTCTTAAGTTGAAATATTGTCTAGTATTTCAAGTTTATCAATTCCCAGTATTTCAAGTAACTTTCCTAACTCTTCATCAAAAGTCACTACATTGACTCTAGATATGTAGACTGAGAGTATAAGTGAGTTTCCACGCTTATCAACTAAAAAGAGATCATCGACTTCTAGCTCTACGAACATGTCGTAGTATACATCATTAAATGTTGAGACTTCCTCTACTCCATTATAGGTAATCATTATCACTCTAGTGTTAGTAACAGTTTTAAGTAATTTTCTAACATAGTGCCAAACTCATAAGCTATGCACTCATAAATTTTTACTTCTATAGTCTTGTTGTCGAACTCTTGTTTGATCAAGTGTTCAATCTTAAATTCATCTAGCATGAGTTATAACGAAAAAATCGTTATTTCAGGTGTATGTAATGCTCTCCATACGATAATTGAAGTAATGTTTGTATTCAGTACTTTACTAATTGCTATACTTACCTCAATAGCTACACTTAAGAGAAGTTAAAAGTGGGGGTGGTTTGGGGAGTTCTTTTAATCCATCCTCCTTTATCTTTAACGTATAGCTTCTTCCAGGCTCTGACTCTACCTCTATTAGACTTATACTTTCGCAAAATTTCAACAACATCTCTCAGTTTCTCCTGTTTACGTTGGATTCTGAAACCTACATGTTTGTAGAACTTAATGATATCTTTTTGTCTATTAATTGTTAACACCCAACAATCTTCGTTTATCGTGCATTCACGACCACAAATAGTAGTCTTCGTTCCACGCTTGCGATTTAGAAGTATTTTACTCTCTATTCCTAATTTTCTTAATAGTCTCTTCGTAAACTCTAGTAGCTCTAGGTTACTGTCACATAAAGTTATGCGGACTATGAATTCTGGACGTGGACTAACTCTCATCGTTACAGATCCATCTCCATCAAATAGTCCCTGCAAAAACTCTTTAAGATATACATAAGCGACTACTTTCCAGAGTCCACTCTTTACTATGTATCTTAATGGACTACCACGAGTCCTTACTATATAATATCCATCTCTCTCTTTAACTCTGTATTTTCTTCCAGTTACCGTATCTAATGCATGAGCAAAACTTTCAGCATAATCCCTATCTTCAACTGCTAATTTGACATAAGTAGTCCTTGTGCAGTCAGATAGTAATGCACCAATTACGTATCCAAGTTCTAAGTGTATCTTTAATGGAACTATACTCGGTTTACCTCTCCTTGTAATCCAGTAGTAGATAGTTTTTGGCGATATCCTAATTCCTAACTTTCTTTTTATCTCTATACTAATTCTCTTGTGATTCCACTTGGGATTTCTCTCTTTTAGCTTTAAAGCTAGTTCGTATGCTTTGTGATAAAATAGCGACTTTATTAGAGGACTAAGCTCAGGCAACTCATTATGATATAAGTAATGTCTTACTGTATTAAGTGATATTGAAAACCCTAATTCATTGAGTGTTTTAGTTATTCTCTCAGCTCTCCATCCTGTTGCTTTTCTGAGAAGTAACACAGCTTCAAATTTTACTAATCGTTCGTTTATCTTCACTCAATCACCCTCACAATCACAAACCTATTTCCTTGATGAATTAAAGCGAGTTGTTTGAGATTGTAACCTAGCTCTTGCTTGTACCCTACTTTCTTCAAGAATACTTGACACCTTGAAATCTCCCACTTGTAATTAGTTATCTCCCTGACGTGGCTGGGGAAGCATGGTTTTAGTCCTCTCCTCCTCAACTCTCTGTAAATTTTGTATTCTTCCTCGGTCAAGACCATTATTGATTTTGAGTGCATTTTTATATGCTGTTTTAATGCGTTTCTCAAGACTTTCTTCTTAAGGACTCTCTTAGTAAGTCTCTGGGCCATCGTCTCACCCCTTTAGCCAACCCTCAGGAGCACTGCCCCTTCATCAGGTCGGGGAGCTAAGGGGCTTAGAGTGAGGAGTCAAAGGAGCTCTATCTTCATGAAAAGAGTTAAGGAGTAATGAAGAGCTAAAGCCACATCAGAGCGATTGAAGAGTCACTCCCCTCACCTCAAGCCCCCTAGACCCCCCATCTCCCTCTCTCCCTCTCCCTCCCTCAACTTCATTGCGTAGTCGACGATAAGTTTAATTGGGTTTTCTGCAATTTTTAATTGGTGGCTGGGCTTTAGGTGCTTTGCAC
>Ga0180302_10000098_pt1 | contig 33383 bp, 34 predicted proteins | sample GuaBasSediGuay17_FD_121794 | JGI IMG/M metagenome (GOLD analysis project Ga0180302, IMG submission 121794) | Subseafloor sediment microbial communities from Guaymas Basin, Gulf of California, Mexico - Guay17, Core 4571-4, 12-15 cm | ecosystem: Environmental > Aquatic > Marine > Hydrothermal... | reverse complement strand
TACTTTTACTGCAAAAGGGGGCTATATAATGATTTCTACCCTCAACTAGGGGTAAGTTTTTGTACCTTCTGTTTTTATACGACCTTAAGTGAGTTAGAGGTATTACATTAAGTGTGCCTTAATGTGACACCGATGCGTAGTAGTGCAGTTATCACTGCTGAAACTGCATTGCTACTAAGGTTAGTAACAATAGTTTCCTCTATCGTATTATATCTCTGGCTAATTCCATCAGCCCAAATTTTTCCTCTGATAAAGCGTTAAGCGAATTCTTAAAAATAGAAGCAGTGAATGTAGTTAAGGGTAATGCAAAGAGTTCTAGAATTTAAAGCTAAAGCTGAAGAAAGTGTTCAGGAATATTATCAACTTCAATGTTTAATTCTCATTATCCTCTTAATCTTGTTCTCAGCATTAGCTGCACTAACTTTAAGAAAGTGCTTTAAGTCACGACAGACTTAAGCGTTTAATCATCTATATATAGGTGAGAGAATGAAGACAGAGACCCTAGCGAGGTTATTAGTTTTTGGATTAGCCTTATTTTTGCTCTTCTTAGGCACAGTATTTCTTATAGCTGCATTTAAGCCAGGTAAAGAATACAGATTTGGAGTTAGCATAATATTGTTCGTAATGGGCATGTTGCTAATTATACGCCTACTTAGATCTAAGCCTAAAATCGTTGAAATTAGAGTCACATGGTCTCCTTCAGGTGAGATAACATTAGAAGAACTTAGATGTCCTAAATGCGGAGCTAGCCTACCCTTACCAAAGCCAGGTCAAGACTATATCAAGTGTCCTTATTGTGGGACTATAGTGAAGATTGTAGAAGAGCCTAAGTGGTAATGGGACACTAGAATTACAAAGAGTGACCTACGACTAAAGTGGAGTATAACTATCTAACCTCTCTAGTCTCTCTAGGGGACATCCTCCTCCACATAGGTTGAATATCCTACAATCCTTACAGCGAGGATCCGCATATAGTCTTTCCCTGAAATATTCACAGGTTTCACTAAACCATATTTTCTCCCATTTGTCCTTGAGAATGTTCCCTATAGGCTTAAAATAGCTCTGACAGGGTAGTACATTGCCATTAGGCTCTATAGCTAGTGTTATACTACAAGCTGAACAGAACTTAACGTCTAAGCCTAATGATAACGGATTTAACTCACAATATCTAGTCACTCCATACCACGTGAACTTCATGCCTAACTCACAGCACTTCTCAATCATTTTTTCTAAGGCTTCTTTAAGTTCTGTCATCTTAGGTTCAAACCACTTTCTTATCTCTAGAGCCTTTCCTGAGTGAATTAACTTGTTCGCTGAAATCTTTTTAACTCCTAAGTTATGAAGAAACTCTACTATATCTTCAATATGGTCAATATTTAAACGATTCAGAGTTATGTTAACATCTAAGTAGACCTTTGTCTTAAGGGCATTCTTTATCCCTTTAATTGTCTCGTCCCAACTTCCTTTTACTCCGGTTATTTTATCATGAACCTCGGGAATACTTGACTCTAATGTGATTTGAATATAGTCTAAACCAGCTTCTTCAAGCTCTTTTAAGTAACTATAATCTGAGAACTTTCTTCCATTGGATACTACTCCCGACACTATTCCTATTTTTTGAGCAAAAGCTACCAACTCCACTAAGTCTTCTCTTAAAGTAGGCTCTCCTCCTGTGAACGTTACATGAGGCACTCCGATCTTAAATAGCTTTTTAATGACTTTTTTGAACTCTTTAGTACTAAGTTCTTTATCTAGAGAGCGAGGTGAACTACTATAGCAATGTATACATCGATTATTGCATCTATAGGTTAAGGCTAGGTCTACCCTATATGGAGCTGATAGCTTTAAAGTCAAGGGATCAATTCTCTTAAAGCCTAAGCTTGATACAGGACAAACATCAGACCTCATAATGCTTTGTATCTTATAAACTACATCATGATAATCTCTTAAAGCTTGCTCGAACGTAACTCCCTTGAACTTTCTAGTAATCTTTTTGGCTACCTTCTTTGGTTCCATATTTTTCAACATGGCTTCTACGTAAAGGGTAGCTGTTCGGTTCAAGTATATGACCTTAGTAGCGTTTATGATAAGAACGCCATAGCCTGAAGGATCTTTCCTTAGGTGTAAGTGTAACCCTTTCTCTTCATCAATATAAGGTATGAGCTTAGCCATTATCCAGCACCTCCACTTGCACAGGCACATGCACAACTGACACAAGCACAAACACATGCACAACTCACGCATGCGCATACACACGTACCCATTACAGGTTTAGAAGTCCTTCTCTCTCCCTCTATCACCCGAGCGATTTGTTGTGAGAACTTCTCTACATTGCGAACGATATTGTTAGACACTTTCTCTACACTGGAAGCTACTCTGTCTGCCAAATCGACTACATCTACTCCTTCAACTCGACCTCTGTAATAAGCAGGCTCTATGAAGTTGTTATACCAAGGGTATCTTAGATATACCCTAGGGATGAAGTAGCTAATACTGAAACAATCCCTCACTCTTCTTTCAAAATCACGATCTGCTAGCAACCACTCCAGCTTTTCATTAAGTTTCTCTAACTTGACCTCTGGAGTGCGGGCCTCCAGAACTTCCCTCCATGCTCTCCTCACGATGCCCCTGTAATAAGCAACTGTCTGTGAGCGAGAATACCCCTTAATTAGATTTCGTACGCCATTAGCTAGAACCTTTATAACATTCACTAAGCAATCTTCGTCAAGTGTTCCATCAATACTTATACACTTCATGAAGCTCCTTTCATAATATCTTAATCCAGCTGCTTTTTCATTAATCACTTCTATTTTCAATGGCTCCAAGGAGGTTACTCTTACTGCTCCCTTTTTGAGGAGAGAATAAAGTATCATTGTAAGTATTCTCCCGTAGTCCACTGCCTCTTCAGCCTCCATTATAAGATAAGCGGCCTCAACAGCAGTTAGTCCCTTACGCGGTCCTAAGGCTTCAATGCTAAGTATAGGAGCTTCATACATAGTCTTTTTGAAAGTTATAAAGAAGGATGAGAATATAATCAGTGCTACGAAGAATATAGCTATGATAGCCATTATTGGTAAGGGTTCTTCCTCCTCAATCTTCACTACATTCTCAACGTACTTCATGGGGAAAGAGACTCCCACAGAGACCTTATTCCCAGGTGAGATATTGCTAAAGCCCCAGAAGAGAGCGATCCTCCCTTCTAACTCGTACAAATTGTGGTAGTCTGGCGTACACTTGAACTCATCGGCTTTCACTCCTGGAGGAAGGACCACAAGAATCCTTAAATCTAGTACAGGTACATCCCACCAACATGGTATGAACTTAAAGCCTGCATAACCAACATTAGTCTTGTCCTCGTAGATGAAATTATAAATCTCTGTAATTAAAATGAAAGTTCTAGAATCCCCCTCACTAATGGGTTTCTTTAAGAGTATAGTAACGGCGTAGTAGTCTCCTTCAACTACCTTTTCATACGTTAGCTTCTCTCCTGACTCAAGCTCATAGACCTTGAGCACGTTAAAGTCTTTACAAGGCATCCCTACGCGAATGTATCTCTTTATTACTCCCTTCACAACCCTAACGGTCAAGTTGTAAGTCAACGTTATGGAGCCGTCCTCATTCACTACTAGCATTACCCACTCTTTCTCGATGACATAGTTGAGTTCGGAGAAGCTTGAGTAGAATGACAACGAGAATAGCAGGATTATGATAACAACCTTCCCGTACATAGGGTTATAAAACAAACCAGAGTATTTAAGCATTTATCAGGTGCTCTTCCACACCAAGAGCTAAGTGGTGAAGTGTTCTCTTAATAAAGAAACTAGTACAGACGCTAACAGCTTTGAAGAAAAGCGTTTTATACCATCTTTACGTGTTTAGAGACGATGCCGTACTTCATCGGAATTCCCATCGCTATCGAAAAGCTCTCCTTTAATCCTATAGAACCGTATCGCGAGATACCAAAGGACAAACTTCACATCACACTAGTTTACATAGGCTCTCTTAAAAGCTCTGAAGTGAGCGCTATAAAGGAAACGCTAGATAGAATTACATCTCGCCATAAGCGATTCAAAGTAGTGCTACGTGGTGTAGTCGCACTACCATCGTCCAGTAAACCGAGGTATTTGGCGTTGGCTGTTATTCAGCGCGGGGAGAGGCTAAGCAAGTTAAGGATGGAGATCATCACTGAACTCATTAATGCAGGGATTGTTCCAAAAGACTCCTATCTAACTGATTTCAAGCCTCATGTAACCTTTGCTGAAGCTAGGGTTAAGCCCAGAGATATACCTCATAGGACTCTTGAGAGAGTATTGAAGCAGGGCAAAAGAATTGAGGAAGAAGTTGAAGTGGAAGAAGTAGTGCTTTATGATAGTTCAAAGGGAATATATAAAATCGTATCAAGGCATAAGTTACTCTCCTCTTGATGCTAGTTCGTGAGGACTAGTCAGTTGTTCACTCCATCAGCTTCTTGATCACCGTCTCAACCAACTCTCTCAAGTCGTCGAACCTAACTCCGACCAGTTTGACCCTATTCCTATAGCGCTCCACGACTTCGAGAAGCTTACTCAACTCACACCCTCGTATTTGGTTCTCCATCTCTTCTATCGCCTCAGCTGGATAAGCGAAGAAGTCACCGCTTATAATTACGTTCTCAACCTTATTTTCCTCAACCTCCAGCTCTATCTTGATCATCTTACCTCCCTTAATCTTCTTTGAAGCACTGAGCCATCTACTATCTCTTGTACAACCACTCTTTGCTCCTGTACTTCTCGACGAGCTTCCTTGCAAGTCTCCTCTCCTCTTTAAAGTAATTACTCCTTATCAACTTAATATCAAACTCTTTCTCAAACGACTTGACCAATGCATCAATCACCTCTTCTCTTCTAACCTTTCTGCCAAGCTCTCTGGATAAGGTAGTCACTCTCTCAAATATTGACTCAACTCTATGAGCTTTTAATTTCTCTTTAGGGGCCTTCAAAACTCTAGCTAGCATTTGAATATCGGTATCGTACATCAGTGTCCCGTGTTGCATCAAGGCTTTATCCTTCCTAGCTTGAGCACTTCCTGAGACCTTTTTCCCATTAACAAGGACATCATTAACCGGCTTAAATTCAGCTTTAAGTCCCAACTTCTCTATGGCACTAACTAAAGCACTACATATCTTCCTATAGCTGTCTTCGATATCTCCAGGAAACTCCGAGATGTCAGAGACAACGCAGTATGTCACTTCGCCGAATTCATCGTGATAAACAGAGCCACCACCAGTTATCCTTCTGATTACTGGAATTCCATTGGCTATTACATACTCTAAGTTGACAGCCTCTCTTAACTTTTGAAAATACCCTATGGTTACAGCGCTAGGTCTCATCACATAGAGCCTGATAGTGTTCGGGATTACTCCCTCATTCTTCAATAGTAACATCGCCTCATCTATGGCCATATTCCAATATCCGTCACCCACATCTATTAGGAGTCTCCACTTCTTCGCCATAGAGACGCCTCTTAACACTCTAATACAAGAGAGTTAAGCTGATTAATTACTCTCACGGGAGGCACTCTCCTCGATTTCTTTTGACATTTTCCACCCAATCACTGCTATATTGCCTAACTCTAAGGGTAAAGCTATTCCTCCTGTCGCTGTTAAGAGTATTGCTAGTTTACCACCTAGTCCGAAGAAGTCACGAATATAACCTATAAGTGAGACGCTAATTAATAGAGTTAATGTGGCTATGCCTAAGAAGCACGAGAGTAGAATTAGAGCGTAACCGCCTCTACTTCTCTTAATTAGTGAAATGACGGCTGCAGATCCCATGATAGCTGAAGCTAAGTAGAGGTTAGCTGAAAGCAATAAGAATATCATTCCTAATTCATATATGGGGAGTGAGAGAATTCTAATCAGAGTTAGAATTGGTGCCACTAAGAAGTCCACTATTAAGATGGCTTGAATTAATATTGCTGCTATGATTAATTTATCAAACTTTATCTGACTCTTACTTCTAAAACTGCAAATTAGAAAATAAGCGACGAGAGCCAAAGAGACAAGTATTGGGACGAAGGATAGAATTCGGAAAATCGTGCACTCTATTGGACTCTCTGGTAGAATCCATAGGTCTTCGGTTAGCCCATCTACATTACCACGATACTCTACGACTGTTACCCATAGATATTCATAGCCTTGGAATAGGTTCTTGAACTTTTCACATACTTGGAATATGTCCTCAGCTTCAACAATTACTTCAGCTAAGACCTTGAAGCCTACTACCTCGACTTCATCTCTCCTCAGAGGAGTACTGGTTATCAAGAATAGCTTAACATTAGTCCATCCCTTGACTCCAGCTTGTGTTATCTTTAGCGGATAATAGAGTCTAGGCGAATTGAACTCATACACCAAGGGCAGAACATTAATGAAATGACCTAACTGTGGCTCTATTACGTATTGTTTTAAGTCTATGATGTCTACCACAAAGTATCTGAATCCTCTCTCAATGTAGTCACTTAAGACCTGTTCAAGCTCTTTTAAATTAAAATTCAAAGGGACCTCCAATGACTTCGCATATTCGAGTACCCACTCAACGACATCACTTGCTGATTCTGCCTTAATGAGAGCTATTTTGTGGGGTCCTATCATTTTCTTGAATATGACTTCTACTTCCGTAAGTCCCTTCATGCCAGGTTTGTAGAGAGTGAGGCCCTGTTTCAATAGACTAAATAGCTTATAGAACATGGAGATGGATCCTGCCTCCACTTCAGCCTTCGAAGGCAGTGGTATAATCTCTAATATCTTTACCTTCAAGGGCGACTTCAGGCTAAGCTCGGGCGAATATAGCTGAGTTGATAATATTAGTACCTCTTTACCATTATTCCAAGCTACCATGGCAAGTTGATTAGGCTCGCTTAGTGGAATATAGGGTATAGGTATTGGGACCTTATCCGCTAATGTTGAACTCGCCAACGTCAGAAAGAGCACGATTAAAATAACTGTTAAGTTAGTCAAAGACTTCAACTTCAACCCCAATTAATTATAGACGTTCACGGGATAAATACCTAGTCAATGTTCTAAAGATGTACGCAGAAGAATAGAGGAGATTACTTCCAGTACTTGTCCTTAACCCTATTGAATAGCTCCCTCACTTTAATGTTCCACGCTTCAAACTCCTTAGGACTCTTAGGATAACTCATATAAAGTTCTCGAGCTTTGTCCATGTATTCTTTAACTGTCCTTAGCTCTAAAAGCAGCGAAGGTCTCGTTAATAACCTGAGAACTCTAGTAGCTTTAGAGATTATCGTAGGAAGTAGCTCACCTCTATAGCCCATTTCTGATAGCTCCTCATCTGTGACTATCTTCTTCTCTATAACAAAATCTAAATCTTCACTTGATAGGCTCTGTAAGTAAATCCTAAGGATATCGAGACTAGCTTGTTTAGCTCCATAGGCTTCATGATATGCTTTATGATATGGCCACAAAAGCTCAAGACTTGCTTTTCCTTCCATTTCTAAAGCTTTAATCAACACTTTGGTTGCACAATAACTACTAACTAATGAAGGTCCTATTCCACCACCATGAATAGGGTTAGCGGTTGAGGCTGCATCACCTACTACTACAAGTCCGTTCCACACCATACACGAAATCGTTCTCCTAGTAGGTACAAGACCACCACCTTCGTGAACTATATTAGCTCCCACCTCCTTTAGGTGAGACATTATATGTTCATTCAACTGCTCCCTAGGATTAGGAGCATTAGAACCTGGTTTTACACCTATTCCAACATTAATTTCATGCTCTCCTTTAGGGAACCACCACCAATATCCCCCTGGAGCTATTTTTGGATCAAGGTATATCAAAGCTAAACTTGGATCTTGAGGCTCCTCAACCATTGCAACTACTCGATAAGCGACATTAAAATCTTCTAAAGGAACTCTCTCTGAAACCCACCAATTATCCGGTAGCTTCCTTCTAACAACTGCCGCCACTCCTGTAGCATCTATAACTGCTAGACAACTCAACTCCATAATCCCTCCACTGAGTTTACGAACAACTAGCCCCTTAACCCAAGACTCCTTAACCATAGGTTTAATAACTGAATGCGAATCAAGCAACTCAGCTCCAGCATTAATAGCCATCCTAAGGAGTCTCTGACCGAAAGCCTTCCTATTGAGAGCATAACCCTTACCCCATGCAGTGATGTAAGCCTTCTTACTCGGAGCATAAACCCTTACTCCTTTAAAAACTGCTACAGCATCAACCCCAATTCTAGGAGGGTCTAGCTCTACATTACGAAAGTGATGCTCCCCTACAGCATCACCACAAACCTTCTCCCCTATCCTGTCCTCCGACTTCATTTCTATAATGGCTACCGAGAAGCCAGCCTTAGCCAACCTGTAAGCTGAGAAAAGACCAGCAGTTCCCCCTCCTGCAACTAGTACATCGTATTTCATGTTGACACCGATGTAAATATTAAACCTAGTCTACTTAATAAACCATAGGTGAAGTAAATGAAACCAAGTGAACTCAAGACACCCTTAAGCGAGAGATTAGTTAGAGAAGTAGAAGAGAAAATGAATCATACAATCAAAGGAATAGAAAATACACTCAGAGAAATCCTTAGAAGTGGTGAAGTCAGCTTTAATGATGTTAAATCAATATTAAAAACACTCAAACCCAGCTTCTCCCTACTCTCCCAAAGATGGGTACTAGAGATACTCTACTCATTATTGATCATCGGCTCACTAAGCTTCAACAACTTAAAGAAATTAACTGGAGCCAACTCCAGAAGCCTATCATCAAAACTCAAGGCATTAGTAGAACTAGGTTACGTACATCGCGAAGTCAAGATAGGACCACCCCTCAGAACCAAGTACTCTCTCACAAAAAGAGGTAAAGAAGTAGCTTTACTATCACTACCCATCCTTTACTACATAGCTAAATCGAGTCATAACATCCACCCTAAGACATTGCGTAGTACATAACCACATTAAGACTCCTAATGAGACAACACCAAACCATTTGCAGAAAGTCTTCTATAGACAAACAGCATTATCGTTCAGCCAATCGTAACAACCCTTATATAATACCAGCACTCTTTCATAGAATGAAGGGCGGCCGTCGTCTAGCCTGGACTAGGACGTCGGCCCCCCGAGCCGATAATCCCGGGTTCGAATCCCGGCGGCCGCACCTTTTTCTCAAAAGATAAAAGGTGTTTGCCCAGTGAGCTTCTCGGAGTTCTGCATACTTGGTATTTGAGGGTTGGTATAGGGTTGTCTTATGACAAATGATATCATAAGACAACATTAAGGATTAGAACTAATTGGGACTGATCACTGCTGATAGAATACCTATAGAAGTAAAGGAGATCGAAGCATCAGTATACGATTAATTCCAATAATTGGTTTACATTAAACTTAAATAACACTCATTCTTTAAATTTATCCATGGTTATATTTAAAAAATCTCCAAGAGACTTATGTGAAGAAGGAGAAGAGTTGATGGCTAAAAGAAAATATAAAAAAGCTATCGAGAAATTTGAGAAGGCAATTGAGCTAGGAGAGAATGACTTGATTTTAAAATGTGTTGCAGAGCTGAATATAGGCGTCTGTTATGCGAGAATGAATAATAAAGAGAAAACTTTAGAGTATTTTGAGAAGTCTTTAGGCACTGTTTTAAAGCTCTTGAACTTGCCACTAGAAGGACCTAAGAGTAAAGAGGAAGAAGCGGATTTCTATCGCACTCTCTTTTCACACCCGGTAGGATTTTTAGCGTATTATGATAAAGCTATTACTCTTAGAGCTATGGATAGGTTAGATGAGGCGAGGAGAATGCTTGACAACTTAATAAATTACATACAACCTCAATTCGCTGCACGAGAACCGATGTTCAGGGTAGAGAGGTTTGAGATTATTTCAGAAATGGTAGAAAGAGAAAGGAGTGACATAATTAGTGGACTAGTACCAGTGGACTACATTAAAGAACTTTACAGAAAGCTTGGATATAGTGAAGAAGAGATAGAAAAAGACCTCGCCTGTATTCCTTCATCATCTCCATAGGATCTCCTTGTATTTTTCTCTACTATCTTTTTCCTTCTTCACAGTTCACTCATGTTGTATTCACTTATATTATTCAATGTAATGTCTAGATTACTCAAGTCTTCTTATCTCTGAAGGGGTGTTGAGGTCGATTATCTTGATCGGCATCTCTTTGATTTTAGGTTTAACTTTTTTCTCTTCTCTGTGAATTGCAAGCTTCTCGACTGAGGAGTCGAGATGAAGAAAAGCTTCGAAAGTCAGTGTTAAGGGCTTTAACTTCACTCCTTCATGTTCGAAAAGCTTATAGGCTTGCTCAAATTAAAAGATGAGGGGGATGCCTATTGATTTATTACCCACCCTTGTCGAACTGAAAAGATTCGACCCCTTGAAGGTAGAGGAAATTGTAAGAGAATTCTGGAAGCAGAATCGAATTAAAGAAAAGTGGTTTACTCCTCCAGAGTCTAAGGATAAAATCTTCAGAATGCTTGAAGGGCCTCCAACAACTAATGGTCTCATGCACGTTGGTCACATGAGGGGTAGGACGTTCAAGGACGTGATGTTGAGGTACAAGAGGCTTAAGGGTTATTATGTGTGGACTCCAGGAGGTTGGGATGAGCATGGATTGCCAGTCGAGTGGGAAGTGGAAAAGAACTTGGGATTCAAGACTAAAAAGGATATAGAGAAGTATGGATATGAGAACTTCTCTAAGGCCTGTAGCGACTTAGTAGACCACTATTTGAAGTTTTGGGTTGAGGACTCTGAGAGATTGGCTCTTTGGTTAGACTACAAGAGAGCCTACGAGACTAGGAAGACATGGTATATAAATCACGTCTGGGCCTTCGTAAAATATGCTTATGAGAGAGGATGGTTGGTTGAAGACTATAGGGTTGTGCCCTTCTGCCCTAGGTGTGAGACATCGTTATCTGATGCTGAGGTAGCGTTGGGTTATTCTACAGTCAAAGATCCCTCGATATTTGTGAAGCTCAGGCTATTAGGAGAAGACAATACTTACGTCGTGATATGGACTACCACGCCTTGGACTCTCATAGATAACGAAGCAGTAGCAGTTAATCCGGGCTTTAAGTATGCTAAGGTTAAGGTAGGTGAGGAGTACTGGATAGTTGCTAGGGACTTGGCACCAGCATTGATGGGAGCTTTTGATATAACGAATTACGAAATAGTTGAAGAGTTCTATGGTGATGAGCTTGAAGGTCTCCGTTACGAGCATCCTCTAAAGGAGGAAGTTCCTGTTCATGAGGAGCATGAAGAGCCGAATCATACAATAATACTGGCTGATTTCGTGACTCTAGAGCAAGGCACTGGTTGTGTCCACATAGCTCCAGCTCACGGACCAGAGGACTTTGAAGTTGGCAGGAAGTATGGGCTATTAATATTCAACACCTTAAAGCACGACGGTACTTTTGATGAAAAAGCTGGCAAATATAGTGGTCTATACTTCAAAGAGGCTTCTAAAGAAGTAATTAAAACGTTGAAGAAGAAAGGACTCTTGATACTTCATGACATCATAGAGCACGAATATCCTCTCTGTTGGAGATGTGATACACCACTAGTCTACGTAGCTGATAAGCAGTGGTTCTTGAAGGTGGAGCCGATAAAGGAAATTCTATTGAAAGAGAACTCTCACGTCAAATGGTACCCCTCGTGGGCTCGAAAGAGGTTTAATGATTGGCTAGAAAGTGCTAGAGATTGGTGTTTGTCTAGATCTAGAGTGTGGGGTACTCCGATGCCCATATGGAGGTGTACTAAATGCGGAGAGATAGTCGTTATCGGGAGCCTTAAGGAATTAGAAGAGAGATCCAAGCAGAAAATCAAAGACCCTCATAGGCCTTGGATAGATAGCGTTACTTTGAAGTGTCCTGTATGCGGAAGTGAGATGAGAAGGGAGCCTTTTGTCTTAGATTGTTGGCTCGATTCAGGTCTCGCTTGGATAGCTGGAATAAATGGTCTCGTAAATAGAGAGGAGTTCGAGAAGCGCTTCCCATACGATTGGATAACCGAAGCGGTGGATCAGACGAGAGGATGGTTCTATTCGCTCTTATTTACTGGCGTCATGTGGAAGGGAGCGTCTCCTTATAAGTCAGTACTCTGTCAGGGACACGTACTAGACAAGCACAGGAGGAAGATGTCAAAGTCTCGAGGAAACGTCATATGGGCTAGGGACCTATTCAGAAGATGGGGAGCTGATATACCCAGACTATACGTTACATCTAAAGCAGCGCCTTGGGACTCAGTAGCCTTTGATATAGACGAGTTGAGAGACGTGAGAAGAACTCTAACAATTCTCTGGAACTCTGTTCGATTCGCTGATACCTACATGGAGCTCGATAAGTTTGACCCTAAAGTTCACGATTTAGCTAAATATAAAGAAGTATTGACGCTTGAGGACAAATACTTGTTGTCAAGAATAAATTCCCTGATAAGAGAGCTTGAGGATGACTTAGAGAGGATGAACCTTCACTTAGCTGCAAGAAAGCTAATGAGATTCATTGTCGAGGATTTGAGTCATAGGTACATTAGACTCGTTAGAAGAAGAGTGTGGGTAGAGGCTGAAACTGAGAATAAATACGCCTGCTACGCGACCTTATTCTATGCACTAAAGAGAATCATAATATTAGCATCTATATTTGTCCCTCATTTAACTGAGTACCTCTATCAGGTCTTTGTAAGGAAATACGATAAAACAGCCTATGAAAGCGTACACTTAGACAAGTGGCCAGTAATTGATGAAGAGTACATAAATAAAGATATCGAAGAGTGCATGGACTTAGTCTTCAAGGTCTTCACTGATGTAGCAGAAGCCAGACAGAAAGCTGGAGTAAAGCTAAGATGGCCATTAAGAGAAGTAGTTATTGCTGTAGGAGAAAAAGCGAGCTCCTTAAGAGAGTTTGAGAATATACTACTACAACTCCTCAATGTGAAGAAAGTAATCATCACCTCAGATTTAAGCGAAGATTACAAGAAACCGCCTTATATAGTTGTCTCATCACCCTACGGCGAAGTCGCAGTTAACACATCCATAGACGAGTCCCTGCTAAGAGAGGCGTATGCAAGAGAGATCATCAGAAGAATTCAAGCCATGAGAGGCGAGCTAGATTTGAAAGTTGAAGAGCTCATTGAGGTATATGTCGAGACTAATGATGATAGGATGATAAATGCCATAGAGGAACACAGAGATTTCATAATGGAAGAGGTAAGAGCGAAGAGAATAGTTCTAGGAACAGCTCCGAAGAAAGCCTATAGCAAGGAGTGGAATGTGGAGGGCATTGAGGTTAAAGTTCATATAGTACAAGAGGACTAGCAGAACTTAATTCAAGACTATAATAACTTTGTTTAATTTCTTATTTCTAGCTCACATTGAAAAATCACTTTCATCTCAAAGCTATATTGTGAAGTGCTCGTAACTTGTAATTATCTATAACAGTCTAAAGTTAAATGGGTGAGATTGTGCTTAAGGTACTTTACGTAGGTGATGGAGAGTGGGTCTCTAAAACAGTGATAAAGACGTTAGGCTTTTATGCCATGGGCACCTTCATAGATGAATCCGAATTTCTAAGAAAGGCTCTCACTAGCAATCCCGAGATTCAAGTAGTTCACATGCATTCTCATGAAGCTTTAGAATCATTCCCTAGGACATTGAACGACCTGCAAGAATATGATGTTGTAATCCTGAGTGATGTTGTCAGCGATGCCCTTGCTCTCTATCCAGATCTCCTTAAAGTTCCAATGGGGCCTAATAGACTAGAACTGATTAAGGAGTTCGTTTTAAATGGGGGTGGACTATTGATGATCGGCGGCTGGGCCTCTTTCAGTGGTTACATGGCTCAAGCTAAGTACTACGACACCCCTGTTGAGGAAGTTCTTCCTGTTGAGATTCTGCGATACGATGACAGAGTTGAGGTTTCTCAAGGCTTTATGTTTGAAGTCCTTGAACCAAACCACCCAATAATGAATGAAATACCTTGGGAAGAAGCCGACTTCCTGCTCCTTGGATACAATAAGGTGAAGTTGAAAGAAGGAGCTAAGCTGCTAGCCAAGTATAAAAACGATCCCATCATAGCAGTCTGGGAAATTAGGAAGGGTCGTTCTATGGTGTTTACCTCTGACTGTGCGCCTCATTGGGCCGGCTCTTTCATAAACTGGAAATACTATAGTAAATTCTGGATTCAAAGCGTAGTGTGGTTAGCTAAGAAGATGTGACTACGGTTAAATTAAAATTAAGAAGAAAAATATTTAGCCAACTTTTACCTCCTTAGTTAAAGGGGGACCCACTGTGACTGGCCCGGTGGGGCATCGGATGAGCAGTGGTGGGACGTCACCGCGCGTTGGACACAATCACCTTCTCTTTTTAACGTTACTAGTCTAATAAGCCAAACGAGTGTAATCAGTAAACTACTTCTCCCACATAATACTCCTCTGTATACCCCTGCTCATACACTTCAGCGATCAGCATGAGTTTATTTTTGTGCTTAACTACCTTAATGTTTACTCCTTCTTCAGGTCTCGGTCTATCTAACAAGATAGCATCTCCTGTTATTTCATATTCTCTTAACCTTAATAGTCTACTAATTGGGATTTTCTCAAGCTGTGGAGCTACAAGCCTTTTTATTCTCTCACTGAGTATTATGTTCGCACGTCCATACCAAATGACCTTCATGTTCTCAGTAGATAAGTGGACTACGTGAATATAAGCTATTAATTGGCAAGTTCTAGATCGAAAGTAATTATTATTTGTCATGTTGATTAAAGTACAGTTTTCAATGATTCAGCATGATCTTGACATAGCTGAGATGTACGTGACATTAAAATATTCTACACCTCAATTAGTATACGACGGTGAAGTTAATGTCAGAAGGAACTTTAAGGAAGATACTACTAATCGACAATTTACCCGATGAAAAACTCGCTAGGGTCGCTTATGCCTTAAAGGACAAGACTAGGAGGAGAATATTCTGGACCCTAAGCATAAAGCCGTGTTCTTTATCAGAACTTTTAAAGGAATTAGGCTTAAGTAAAGATCATAAACCGCTCCTCTGCTATCACCTTAGGATACTGAAAAATGCTGGATTAGTTGAGACTGTTAGGGAGAGGTACTTAGAAGCCGACTTGAGAACGAAGAAATATAGGCTAACTAGCTTTGGAGAATCTTTAGTTTACTTCATTTATAGAGCCCCCAAGGTGGAGGAGACAACGTCCTTTAAACTATTAAGCAAAATCCTTGGTAAGGACTACCGAATCTACTCCTTATATAAGGCTACTGTAGTATTATCAACCGTGATTTTCGTGATAGTAGCTGGCCTAGTCTCAATAACCTTAGGGAGCTTCACCATGAAGGAGGACGTTTTTATATTCAGGGTTAAGCCTTTAGTGTTATATCTAGCTTCATTAACGCTACCTGTGATAATTCTAACTATAACATTCGCCATAGTATTCCGAATCAGAAAATTAAGAAGAGCACTAGGATTCTAATGGTATATTCAACATTGAATATGAATTTTTAACCCTCCGTTGACATATAGCTCTTTGATGAGGAGGGCTGTTGAAATAGGAATTACATCGATGGGGATAGGCCTGGTTGCTTTGGCAACGATAAGCTTACAGGTCTCAATCCCAGCAACACAAGGCTACTTCAATCTAGGAGAGACAATGGTGTATACCTTTGCCTTGCTCTTTGGACCTAAAGTAGGTCTCATAGCTGGTGGAATAGGCTCTGCTCTAGCTGACCTAATAACAGGATATTTACCCTATGCTCCTGCTACTTTAGTTATAAAGGCGCTTGAAGGATACATAGTTGGGTACCTTTCTCGAGCGCTAACTAAAATGTCAGAGAAGTTATGGAGGATATTAACCATAGTACTAGCTATATTCCTTTCTCTGTTAGCACTAGGAGTAGGCACGACCTATTACTTAGGTCCTGGTGAGATCGCTCTGGGTCTTCCCTTCACAACTCCTACAGTATTGAGGGTTTTCTTCACAGTAGAGTTCTGGATAATTGTTGCAGTAGCACTGTTGATCATAATAATATTCACTGGAGTGAAAGTTGATCCGAGAATAGGAGCTATTGTTCTATCAGTGGTTATAGGAGGCATTGAGATGGTTGCTGGATACTTCCTGTATGAACAGTTCGTGCTAGGATACATGGCCTTAGCTGAAGTTCCATTCAATGTGTGTCAGATGATCATAGGCTTACTCGTTGCAGTTCCGCTATACAGATCACTAAAGCCCTATGTTGAGCAGCTAAAGTTTCGCTAAAGCTATTTTGTACGTTATATATGTATAAGCTATGGCCATGAATCGCTCATATAGAGTGAGCTTTCTTGGTCACTTATTGAAGGAGCTAGGTTTAGAATACTTCTTAGAGCTAGAGACACTAGACCCACAATATAGACATCTCAAGAATTTGAGTACTAGATTTTCAGTGAAGGAGTTAGCACTTATTTCAATACTTGGCTCAATAGTTGCCTATCGGCTTAGCAAAAGAGGAGAGGAGTACTGGAAAGAATTAGTTGATTATTTCTCAAGAACTAGTGCTGTGAGAGACTCAACGTCACTAGTGAAAGATTTCATGGAATTTCTTCAGCTAAGTGAAGCGAATAAGCTTCTCCTAAGACAAAAGCTAAACAGGATTGAGAGACTTGTAAGGAGGAAGTTTCACGAACGCTTACTTAAGCACTTCGATGAATACGCTCAAGATCTTTCTAAGCTATGGGATGATTTAGCAGCTAGCTTAAACGCTAACAAAGAAGCCAAGACTGTGGTCTTTGCAGTTAAGATGTTCTATTACGCCGTTAGAGCAGCTTCAGACCAGCTACTTGAAATTCCCTATGAAATACCAATACCTGTCGACTTAAGAGTTCTTAGGACTTCTTATAAGCTAGGCCTCATTAGTAACTATAAATTCTCTCAGAAGCATGTTAAAATTGTTCAAAGTGCATGGCACAGAGTTGCTGAAATTTCAGGAATTCCGCCCCTTCATATAGATGTTCTACTATGGATGCTTGGCTCTTTAAAAGATTATAAAGAACTCTTACTAGATCTAGCTAGGAGGTATAAGAAAACTCCTGTACTTTTAAAGATTATGTCTATGGTTAAGTAACTTGGCTAGCCCTTAGCTACGGCTAGGGGGACTAGCCTTACCACTTTTAGAGCTATTCCGACTTTATGACTCACATCGGCCACTCTATCAACATCCTTATAAGCTCCTGGGGCTTCTTCGGCTACAACTCTAGCGCTAGCGGCTCTAACTATAATTCCTCTGCTCTGGAGTTCTCTACTAATTGCACTAGGTCTATATTGCCTAACAGCAGCAGCTCTGCTTAATAACCTGCCAGCTCCATGAGCTGTAGAACCAAAGGAGATCTCCATGGCCTTCTTCGTCCCAACTAATACATATGATGCTGTGCCCATGGATCCAGGTATTAAAACTGGTTGTCCCACACTCCTATACTTAGCTGGTATCTCTGGGTGACCTGGTGGAAATGCCCTAGTAGCGCCTTTCCTATGGACGAACACCTTTCTACGATAGCCGTTCACTCTATGCTCTTCAAGCTTAGCGATGTTGTGAGCTACATCGTACACTAACTCCATGCCTAACTCATCAGGAGAGCGCTTGAATATCCTGCTAAAAGCCTCTCTTACCCAGTGAGTTATCATCTGTCTGTTAGCCCGAGCAAAGTTAGCAGCACAAGCCATAGCAGCAAAGTAGTCTTCAGCCTCTGGGCTCTTAGCTGGAGCGCAAACTAGCTCTCTGTCAGGTATTGATATTCCGTACTTCCTAACTGCCCTTTCCATCATTCTCAAATAATCACTACAGACTTGATGGCCGAAGCCCCTACTACCAGTATGAACCATCACCGTAATTTGGCCCTCATGTTCTATTCCAAACTGTTTTGCTATATCGCGATTGTATATTCTGTCGACAACTTGTATCTCAAGGAAGTGATTACCGCTGCCTAGGCTCCCTAGCTGTGGGGCTCCTCTTGACTTAGCTCTATGCGAAACCTTGGCTGGGTCAGCTACCTTCATATGTCCTCTTTCCTCGCAGAAATCAGCATCTTCGCTCCAACCATACCCATGGTCAATAGCCCAATCAACACCCTCTGCTAAAACCCTATCTAACTCACTCATGCTAAGCCTAATTCTTCCTCTAGAGCCTACGCCAGAAGGTACTAAATAGAACAGGGTGTTTATGAGATCCTTAAGTACTGGCTTAACATCGTCAACTGTTAAGTTCGTACGTATTAATCTAACACCACAGTTAATGTCATAACCAACACCACCAGGGCTTATTACTCCATTCTCTGCATCAAAGGCAGCAACGCCTCCTATTGGGAATCCATAACCTTGATGACCATCAGGTAAGACTATTGAGAATTTGTAAATTCCAGGAAGACAAGCTACGTTAGCGCACTGTCTTAGAGTAAGATCTCCTCTCATTTTCTCTAATAATACCTCATCAGCATAAACTCTGCCAGGAACTCTCATACCATGTCTATAACCTTGAGGTATTTCCCAAATGTAAGCGTCTATTCTCTTAAGAGGGACTTCATGACTCACATAATCACCCCTAGTAGTCCGTTTTTAACTCTCTAGAGCTCTATTTAAACTATTCTCTAATCCTAGCCTTATTTAAGGGTGATTTCCTTAATATAATCTACCTCAATTAGCTAGTTATCAAGCTAATAGGAACAAGTATTTCTAACTTCCCGAGGAACTTAGTGAAACATTAAGTGAAATCCTCAACATTTCTCTGCTCTTTGAATCATCGAACCTCGGTCTTCGCTATGACTTAGTTTCGAAGAAAACCATTATTAGCGATAATAGTGAAGAGGAGATCATGGACACAAGGCAACGTTTCATAGACCTATGCCATTTTAAGAAAATCGATAGACCCCCTCGCTGGGAAGCTACCATGGGCTTTATGCCTCAGACCATAGAGCGATGGAAAAGAGAGGGGCTTCCACGAGATATTCAAACGAGAAGAGAGCTAGAGCAATACTTCGGAATAGAGCCTAGAGAATTCCTTCCAGTAAATAGTGGCTTTACGCGACCGCCTTTCTACCCTCCCTTCAAGAGGATAGTACTTTGGGAAGATGAGCGAACAATCGTCTACAGAGCTGAAGACGGAATAGTATGTAGAGCATTTAAGGTTCCTGATGAGACCTCTACACCTGGAGTCATGTGGCTCGAAAATCCCGTAAGAACTCGTGAGGATTGGGAGAAGATAAAATGGCGGCTTGATCCTGAGAATAGGAAGTGGCCTGATTGGAATGAGCTTAGAAGAAGATATAATCAGTTTCCTTACCCTTTAGCTCTTACAGTTTGTGGAACTTTTGGAATGCCTCGTTGTCTTTTAGGAGATCAAAGGTTGTTGGCTACGTATTACAGGGACCCTAAATTGATTCATGAGATCCTAGAGCATTGGTTAACTCTCTACAAGAAAATATGTAGTGAAGTCATACGAAACATCAGGGTCGACTATATTCTCGTATGGGAGGACATGGCTTGGAAGAAGGGGCCTATGATATCTCCTAAGCTATTTAAGGAGTTCATGGCCCCATATTACGAGGAGTTAATAAGACATGTAAGGCGTTTAGGAGTCGACATTATAATGGTTGATTCTGATGGAAACTTAGAGGCGCTACTTGACCTATTCATAGATGTGGGTGTTAACGCTATGATGCCTTTCGAAGTAGCCGCTGGAATGGACCCATTGAAGATAAGGAAGGAGTACGGAGAAAGTTTAGTGATAATGGGTGGAATTGATAAGAGAGCACTTACAGGTTCCTATAGAGTTATTAAGCGTGAAGTTATGTCAAAAGTTCCCAAACTAATTGAAGAGGGTGGGTATATACCTTGCATAGACCACAACGTACCACCAAATGTAAGCCTAAGGAATATAAAATATTATATCAACCTTGTCAGGAAGGTTGTAGAGCACAGTATCTGACGATTACGATCCATATTGCTTGACTATTATGTCACTAAGAGAAGCGCGTAGCACGTAGGGACCTCATTTCTAGATGTGAGGACTCTTATTTCGAAACCAGCGTTCTTGACAGTTACAAACACGTCTATACTACATGCCTCCATTGAAGGTCTAGCCATACGAGTGTTGTTAAGGTCTTCTCCAATTTTCATCAATATGCCCCATTCGTACTCCTTCAATATTCTTTGGGTAACGTCAGGCGTTGGGCTATAAGGAGGGCACGTTAAATTCCTACCATAACCCCCACAACCGTATTGGCATTTAAGGTGAACCCAGTCTCTAACGAAGATGATGTTAGTTCTTATGGGTTTCGCCTCTTCAGCCCCTAGGCTAACTGCTTTCTCACATAACTTTTTCAGGCTAGAAGTCAGGATCTCGGGATCAGTTCTCAGGTGAATGAACAATTTCCCATCACTTAAGCTTGGATAGGTTAGTATAAATTTACTTTCCCTGTAAAGTTGATGAGAGTGCCCTAAAGTCGACTAAATGTATCGAACTCGTGAAAATGGTAATGTTTGAAAGACACATGACTTATGTTTAGGTCGGTTACTTTTGGGTCTGAGTAGGCCAATGTTCCTTAATATCTTGCGAAGATCCCTAATGGTCGAGTGACATTATATGAGTTAACCAGTTATTTAAGTTCTCAGTAACCTTAGTAGATTCTTCCCCAGTATCATCTCCTCCTCTTCCTTCGACAGTTTCAAGACTTTTATCTTGGTCAACTCCACTAGGGGGTGATAGAGCGGACCATCAGAGCCGAAGATAAGTTTATCGGCACCGGCATACTCTACAGCTTCCTTTATCTTCCAAGGAATGTCAGACCAAGAGGTATCTAAGTAGAGGTTCTCATGTTTACTAGCCAACCCTATGAACTTACTAACTACAACCTCATTATTGTGGCTTCCTAAGTGAGCTATTATAAGCTTGAGCTCTGGGAACGCATTGACCATTTCGAGTATGGGCTCAAACTTGCTTATGGGATCCAATAGGACTGGTATCTTGAGCTTGACAGCTCTCTCTAATACAGGTTCAAGTAGCTTGACCGTAAAGCCACACTCCTGTGCAAACTCACCAGCATGAAGCTTCAATCCCTTAAACCCTAACTCCATGATGGCTCTCTCTAACTCTAACACAGCTACATCTCCTTCCTGCGGTAGTACATGAGCAAATCCTATTAATTTATCGGGGAACCTACTGACGGCCTTGAAAGTCAGTTCGTTTGACTCTTTTGAAGGCAAACATATGGAGAATACAACTGACCTATCAATTCCAGCCTCATTCATTCGCTTTATGATCAGCTCTGGGGGAAATTCTCTTCTATAAATATCTCCTCCTTTGATGTGTACGTGCGCATCTATTATCATCGCATCACCATTATCAAAATACGCTATTGCGCTTAAATGCATGATACTTTATTAGTGAAGGAGCATTCTTTGTAACTAATAGCGGTAAGGCTAATTAACAGGTTTTCAGCTTACACCATGTGAATATGAAGCGCTTTGATTTAATTAAGGTAGTTACTGATGCTGATAAATGCAAAGACTGTGGCTTTTGTAGTACTATTAATATTTGTAATAGTGATATAGGCTGTGTAGGGTGTTTAAGCTGTTATTGGGCTTGTCCTTATTCTGCTAAAGAGATAATTAAGGACAGTACTCCCAGAAAACTCGTCAAAGTGAGTGTCAATGGAAGCTGGTATGAAGTTCCTGAAAAAGTGACCATAAAGACAGCACTCGAGATTCTCGGCTTTGAAATTGGAGTGTTTCCTAATGAGGGGCTGATACAGGCTCCTTGCAGCGTTGGAGGCTGTTATGCGTGCCTAGTTGAGATGAATGGCGAATTGGTTAGAGCTTGTGTTACACCAATTAAAGATGGTGCAGTCATAAATACTGACGTTAGAGATAGAGAGCCATTGAGAATAGTCCATGGCCCACAACCTCACACAGTAGGTGGTAAGGCTACTCCGTGGTATGAAAAAGGTAAGCGATACGTTGAAGTAGCCATTTGGGTCGCTGGATGTAATCTCAGATGTCCACAGTGCCAAAATTACTCCGTCACTTATGATAATTCATCTAATCCAATGAGTCCAAGAGAAGCTGCTAGCTTAATGACATACTATAGACGACTTTATGGTGTGAATGGGTTGGCCATCAGTGGAGGGGAGCCAACCATCAATAGGAGATGGCTCGTAGAGTATTTCAGGGAACTCAAGAGACTAAACCCCGATGAAGAGGCTAGGTTACACCTAGATAGCAATGGAACAGTGCTCACCCCAGACTACATAGATGCACTCGTTGAAGCTGGCTGTAATAATATAGGAATTGAGCCTAAGGGAGCTAGAGTTGAAACATTCGTTAAAATAACTGGGATAACAAATCGTGACCTGGCTAAGCGATATTTGGAGACTTCGTGGGATGCTATCAAGTATATTATAAATAACTATAAGGATAAAGTGTACTTGGGGATCGGGCTTCCATATAATAGAGATTTCATGACATTTGATGAAGTGAGGGAAATAGGGGACAAGATAGCCTCGATAGATAATGAAGTTCAAGTATGTGTGTTAGACTACTTCCCGACATTTAGGAGAAGGGACCTGAAAAGACCTAGCGTCAGAGAAATGCTCAAGGTGAAGAGAATACTCAATGATTGTGGCTTAAAGTACGTAATTGTACAAACGAAGATAGGTCACATAGGTCCCTGAGAATGCTAAGATAAATGATGGCGCTTAGCTCTGCTTGATTCTTCATGAAAACTCAGCTGCATTAAGAGCTCTTCTTTCAATCACATGTCCTCTCCATGAAAAGGTATTTAATCAGTAAGGGTAATTAAATAGGGGTCGATCGAGCTTGTCCGAGGGGCGATTGAAGGAGCAACTAAGCAGGCGCTTAAGAGTTCAACATCGATGGGTCCTCGTGGTACTAATCGCTGTTTTGTTAGTCCTAGTTACAAATGGTATTGTGATGGCTAAAGAAAAGCGTGAGTTATGTAGTCAGTCATTAACATTTGATTATACATTTCAAGCTAGGCTATTCACCATGGCAATAATGGCTGGGTTTATCGGTGCATTAATGGGAATCGGAGGTGGCATTATAATCGTGCCTACATTGACTTCGCTATTCAACATTCCCATACGTGAAGCCATAGCAGTAAGCATAGTAAGCGTAATAGCGACAAGCATCTCAGGCAAAGCTACCTACTTCAAACAAGGCATGACTAATGTTCGGCTAGCCATATTCCTCGAGACTTCAACTGCCATAGGTGCTCTCATAGGCGCCATGTTAGTCTTAATAGTCCCCAGTAGTTTCCTCTACGTGGTTTTCGCATTTTTCGCCTTTTATGTAGGCGTGTCCCAATTGTATTCGGTTAAGGCAGAGACCAAGAGGCTAGCCTCTGGTGAGTTTAAAAGAGCAAGGCCTGATTTTGTATCAAGGTACCTTTGTCTTTCAGGAGAATACTTCGATGAGGCTGAGGGAGCGAAGGTTGAGTACGTAGTTAGGAACTCCATCGCTGGTTGGTTAGTGTCGCTACTAGCTGGCATAGGTTCCGGTATGTTAGGAATTGGGGGTGGTTTTCTGAAAGTGTCAGCAATGAATGTGTTCATGAATGTTCCTCTAAAAGCAGCAATAGCGACTAGTAAGTTCATGATAGGGGTTACAGCAGCTACTAGTGCCATTATTTACTATGTCTGTGGAGTGATTAACCTAGAAGCAGTCGTTCCTACAGCTCTTGGAACGGCTATGGGCGCGATTTTAGGAACAGGAGTCATGAATAGGATTAGGGTTAAATGGCTAAAAGTTGCGTTCTCGTTCCTAACATTCTACTTAGGGTATTCAATGCTGCGTAAAGGCATTCTACTACTCCTTAAAGTAGCTCTCCCTTGAAGGTGATATAATGGATGTGAATAGGTCAGCCTACTTAACACTCGTTGTGGGAATGATTTTAAGTAGTTTCTTTTTAGCATCCAGCCTAATACTGAATGTGATATGGCCTGAGTCGAGAAACTTGTCTTCATCGATCGCGTCTATAGGCGTAGGCATCCTTGTACTAACTCCCTATATTGGAGTGATAGTCATAGCTATAGTTTCTGCAGTAAATAGAGACTTTAAGTTGACATTGATATCCTTGATCGTGTTGGTAGTGATGTTGATAGGACTCTTCCTAGGACTCTATTTCAGAAGAATTCCGAAAGGTTAGCTCTTCTAAGAAGACTCTCCTAACGCTAAGCATATTACTCTATTTCCTGAAGCCTGTATCATGAATGAAAGGCCAAGACCACGTGACGTTGGCATAGTAGTAGGGGACTTGAGTCCTGGTCCCAAGAATTCCATATGCGATGTTGATGAAGTGTTAGTTGGTCATTACACAATAATTAGAGGGAGGGGTAAGCTAGTTCCAGGAAAGGGGCCCGTTAGAACTGGAGTGACGGTGGTGCTACCTCACAGAGGCAATCTGTTTAAGGAAAAGGTAAGAGCAGCTTGTTGTGTGATAAACGGCTTCGGAAAACCCATAGGCCTAATTCAAGTTGAAGAGTTAGGAGTCATAGAAACCCCCATAGCACTGACTAATACCTTAAACGTCGGTATCGTGGCCGATGCCCTTATTGAGTATATGTTAGAGCTTAATGAAGACATAGGAGTCACTACAGGAACGGTTAATCCTGTCGTCCTTGAGTGTAATGATGGATACCTCAACGACATAAGAGGCAGACATGTTAAGAGCAAACACGTTCTTGAGGCTATAGAGAAAGCTAAGCCCAGTGTTGAAGAGGGATGTGTAGGAGCCGGTACGGGCATGATATCCTTTGGGTGGAAGAGTGGTATCGGAACATCGTCTAGAAAGCTTCCAAATAAGTTAGGAGGATACACCCTAGGTGTTTTAGTGCTCTCCAACTTCGGTAGAATGGAAGACCTCAGAGTGATCGGAGCGCCAGTAGGCAGAGAACTAGCTAAACGTTATAAGAGGACTAGCCGATTAAGTCGCCAAGAAGGCTCCATAGTAGTGATAGTTGCAACAGACGCTCCATTGAATAGCAGACAACTAAAGAGGCTAGCTAGAAGAGCATGTCATGGAATAGCGCGCATCGGTGGTTTCTCTCACCATGGCAGTGGCGACTTTGTAGTAGCTTTTTCAACTAAGAACAGGATAAAGCATTATTGTGAAGAAATCTCCTTGAAAGAAGAGGTTCTTCGCGAAGACCTCTTATCACTACTCTTCAAGGCAGTCGCTGAAGCTACGGAAGAAGCAGTTCTAAATTCTCTGTTTAAGAGCACTACCATGGAAGGACGAGATTACCATATAGTTAACGCTATACCAATAGATGAAGTATTAAGTACTCTAAAAAGACATAGATTGTTAATATGAACTATGCTATTTCTATAGTCGCTCCTGGACATGCTCTTGAAATCCAACCTCTCCTAGCTCCTGCCTTGATTCCCTCTTCAAGGACGGCCTCTGCATGAGCTAGGTCTACCAGAGCTATTAGAGCTCCTCCCAATCCAGCTCCACTTATCTTCACACCATATGCTCCAGCTTTAAGCATAGCTTCTCGTATCTCCTCTAATTCAGGAGTGCTAACATCATAGAGGTCTCTCAATAGTTCATGTTGCCTGTTCATTATCTCTCCTAGAATCACCTTCCTCTTTCTCCAGCCCTTTAATGTCTTAATTTCATTCGGAATTCCCAATAAGCTTTCCAAATTTTTACACGCAATCTCTCCCTTTAACAAACTAATCGCTAATTTAGTTAAAGAGTTCATTCTTAATGTGAATAGTATCCTCTTAGCTGAGACTTCATCTATTTTGCTAATGTAAGGGTATAGCTCTTCCTCAGTTATCTCATCCCATAATACCTCATGATACCTGAGAGCTAACTTCCTCCTTAAACTATCTGGTATATTCAATGATAATAACTCAGATAACCCTAAGTCTATCTCTTTCTGCCTAACTGGATGTATTGCAGCAGTTGAGTGCTTAATTCCAGAATCCACTATAACAAATATCAGCCCCATATGAGGTAGCCTCTCCACAGAGTAAGGCGGTCTCGTCTCTAATTTTATCACACCACCAAAGGAAGAGCCGTATTGATCTAGCCTACCACAAGGTATGCCTAGTTCATCATGCTCAGCGATATAGCAAATCTCAGCTATATCCTTAGGCGATAAGTTCACTCCATATATATGCGCCAACAGTTTAGCGAAAGCCACCTCTATCGTGGCACTACTTCCCAACCCAGCTCCTATAGGAACTTCACTATAAAGCGCAACCTTCAAGCACCTCTTCGGAGCCACTCCAGTCCTCTCGAAGAACACCTTAGCCACAGCTCTGAAGTAATTACCAAACCACCGCTCCTCACGATACACAATGTCCTTCACATCGAATTCGTCCATATACTCAAGCTCCATTTCCTTCAAGTTCAGTGATATTATCTGGAATGTATCACTCCAGGATATAGGGAGCATATAAGCCCTCAACTTTATGGCTACAGGAACTACTGGTAACCCTTTATAGTCTTGATGAGTATTCAAGAAGTCAGCTCTGCCTGGAGCTGAAGATACGAAATTGAAGTGGAAAGCATATTCCTCTCTCACATACTTAACAAGCTTCCTAAGACTGCTCCTCAAGAGCCCACCCTCACTTCAGTGATCTATATAACTCGCTATACTATAGCACTTCACGACTTTTATCGTTTCCTAATAGACCTCTTGTGATGTACAAGCTTTGTATAATCACTTTACTGTCTCCACGTATGCAAAACTTGTCAGTACTGAGACTGCCATTTGATGACTGATTAGCATCCGACCTTACTCGTACATGAGGAAGAGCTAAGGTTAACTTGATCCGAAAGAAATTTATATTTCTCTAAAATATAATATTATCGGAAATTTTTATATTTTTCGGGTGAATATATTGAGGACGGTAATGAGGGGTTATGTAGGGAAGAAAGGAGAAATATATATTGAAAAGAGAGCAAGAGAGTTAGCTAAACTAAAACCTGGCGATGATCTCATCATCCTCATTCGTGATGATGAAATAGTGATAAGGAGAATTCCTAAGTTAGAGGACATTTTAAGAAAAAAAGCTCTAGCTATCATCAATGCTAAGGAGATAGAAGAGGCTAGTGAAGAAGGACAAATGAACTATTGGGGATAATATGGTTCTCATTCTAGACACTACATATATTCTACCTATATTCAATATTGAGGTTGATGTATTTAAAAAGAGAGATTTTGAAGATCTCGTAAATATACGAATAGAAAAAATACTACCATCATGCTTAGTAATAGAAGCAAAGTGGGTCTTGTACTCTCTCGTGAAAAAGGGAAGAATAAAAGATTTCAATGAAGCTATTAAAGACTTTAACGAGGGTTTAAGATTCCTAGTACATAGGAAGATTTTCAGAATAATTGACTTTTTAGATCCAGAAATAGATTTATTAGAAAGCAAAATTTACAAAATCCTCAAAATTAGAGATTACTTCGACAGAATAATTCTTGCAGTAGCGAAGTACTATGATGCCATTCTTTTAACTGAAGATGAAGACTTATTAGATTTAGATATAGCTAAGTATGAAAATATCTTACCGAGAAAAATAATGAATTGGAGAACACTAAAGGAAAGTCTGTAGAATTCTTTGGATTTTATCACTTTTTAGTACCATACGAATATGAGCATTTATCTCAGTTATGCTCTGACTTCTTCAATAAGTAGCATTTGAGTAATGGTTACTTATGCTTCGTTTATTATCGTCTTCTTTATTACTTCTTAAACCTGAAATCTTTACCAGTAATACTTTCAGCCAACTCTTAAAGCACTCCTTATAAACTTAATTGAAGCTTATATTTCCAGTGGAGCTACTGAAGGAAATTTAGTTCCATTAATGTAATGAAGTGGAAATATGAAAACTCCAGCAATATATCGTGGGCGCCTCTCACAAATTCTCAGCTTATGCATTCAAATTTCTGCTAAGAAAAACTTCGTAACTCCCTTAGATATAGCTAACGAGCTCAGGATAACAGTTAGAGCAGCTAGAGAGTATCTCTCTGACCTTGTTCGCATGGGATTAATGCATTACCAAGGTGGTGGTACTTACGTCTTAAATAGAGAAGCTATTTATCCTATAATACATAAACTTGAAGCTGTAAATGATACACAATTAACAATAGATGATTTCATACCAGAGATTCTGTTCAACATCTCTAGAAATGGTGCATTCTTTAAAAAGGCATTTAGAGTTTTAGAGAAAATTGGCTACTCTCTAACAAATGCTGATAACATAAGAAACAGCTTATTAAAACCAGGACTTGCAAGAGAATATGAGGATTTCTTTGTGGGTGGCCGAGTTCTCTATACAAAGTCATACTATGAGTTAGAAAGTAAAGGCATAGTAGAGTGTAAAGCCGTAGGCGAATACTCTGGTTATAGGCTTAAGAATTATCTCATAGCGAACATTATACCTTTAACAGTAGCATACATTGCTTCGTGTGCGTATATTGGAGAATTCGACATCTCATCACAGCCCATATCCAGCAAGATAAAGAAAAAACCTGAAATCAAGTACTTTCGTGGAAAAGAACCATTCAAAGAAGAGGAACTACTCTATGAACTTTCAGTAGAATATCCAGAGTTATTATTACTTGGTAGAAAAATAGCTGCTCGCTTCCTTAAAGAGTACTATAGGTATACGAACTGCTTAGAAGTAATAAATGAAGAGGATGATATCACAATAATGGTCACCCACGGTAGTTTAAAGCCCCATGGTTTTATACTTGCCACAAAATGTGATACCTTGAAATATTTAATAAACCAATTTGAATCTACATTTGAAAAATTCATGAAGGAGGTGCATAAAAGAGATATAACATTCGTAGCCGTATACGAGTCACCCAGAGATCACAGATTCTTTGAAATAGTAAAAGAAATCCTCAATTTAAAAATACCGTCTATGTCTGACTATGCCTTTCTGCATACGATTATGAGAGATGGTGATATAACAGCTCCTATGAGAGTACCTAGAGAAAGAGGTAAGAATATTGAGCATTGGTACGAATTCTACCTTAAGCGAGGGGACTACATATACAAGTTTGAATTCTTGACAAAGAATGACCCACTAGAAATTCAAAAGAATATCCTTACACTAGTTTATCCATCCTTCATGATAAGTAGTCATGGTCCCTCTCTACCAATGCTAATCGAAGCTGAAAGAGCATGCCAATACTACATCGGATGGTTAGAGAACAATTTTGAGTTAGCATTAAGGTATGCAAGCAAGTATGTATACGAAAACCCTCTAGGCTTCAGAGCTCTAAGATCCAAAGAGGTGAGAGGACTTGAATAGATACAATGAACCCATAGGTTTCGTTCTTTCAAGAGAAACTAAACCACCCTCACATCTAGAGTTCGAGTTTCACATAAATAGAGATTATGAAGTTAAAGTCGGAGATTATGTTGAAGTCCCCAGTGATAAAGGAGGAATCATTGGAAGAATCTATGAGATAGTGTCTTACAGTAGCTACTTCTCAAATATTAACCTATTAAAAGCTCATACACTATATGGTCTTCAACTACCAAGTAGAATTCAAACATCGTCTGATGAAGTTCTCATCGCAAGAGTGAGAATAATTGGAGTTTACTACGATGGAGTACTTGAGCCCCCCTCTATACCTCCCTCACCTGGTGAAAATGTATACTTCGTAGAAAACAACCTTTTAGCTAGTATCCTAGGAATATCTAGAAATGGAGTATTCCTAGGAATGGCTTGGAACAAAGACAGCTTAAAAGTAATCTTAGATATTGATAAATTAGTCAGACACCACATAGCAATACTTGGCGTTACAGGGACAGGAAAATCATACACTTGTGGTGTGTTAATAGAAGAGCTACTTGATAAGAACATTCCCGTTATAATAGTAGATCCTCATGGTGAATACCTAAGTCTATCAAGACCAAATGATAATATAGAGCAAGTAGAAAAGCTCAAAAATCTTGGATTAAGACCAAAAGGATACAAGATAATGGTGTACTCACCACCAACAGAGACCTTTAGAACAGCTTTCCATAGAACGCTCACCGTAAAGCTAACTGATATTCCTCCAGAAGCATTAGCAGAAATGTGCAACATGACTGACATCCAAGAAGACTTACTCTTCCTAGCAACTAGAAAGCTAAGAAGCAATAATACACTAGAAGACTTTGAAAGAATAATTGAGAACACCGCTGAAAGCTACGGCTTCAAAGACATAACCCTAATAGCTATCAAGAGAAGATTAGCAGTACTCGACCACTTAAGAATAATTGATAAAGGAATTAATGCTAAAGAAGTAATCAGACCCGGATACGCGACAATAATCGACCTTAGTGCGGACATTCCAGAGAGAGCTAAAAGAGCACTCGTAGGAATCATCCTGTTAAAATTGTTTATAGCTAGAAAAAACAAACGAATTCCTCCTTTCCTCGTAATTGTAGAAGAGGCCCATAGATTTGCACCCCAAAATGAACAGACCTTTAGCAAAATAGTCCTAAGAAGAATAGCAAGAGAAGGTAGGAAATTCGGCGTAGGACTCTGCATAGCTAGTCAGAGAATAGTCGGCTTAGATAAAGACATACTAAGCCAATGTGGAACAAAAATACTCCTAAGAATAGACAGCATGACCGACTTAAACTTCCTGAAGCCACTATTAGAGCACAGCTCATTCGATGAGATAAAGAGACTACCATACCTACCAGTTGGAGTAGCCCTCGTAACAGGAATATCACTAAAGTACCCATTACTAGTCAAAATAAGGCCTAGAAAGTCAAAACATGGAGGAGTTGGTGAGAGAATTCAATGTGAGAAACAAGTTTAGCACAGAATTGTTCAATGATGTGCAATTATAGTTATTCTCTTTGGCCCTATCTCATTAACTACTCACTATGGTCTCATCATCTACATTATGATGAACTGCTACTTTACTCAAACTGCTAATCAAACCAACTTTAACAACTCCATTTACGATAAGCTTATCAATACATAATTTACCATTATTACATATGACACATATTACACTAAGCATACCAGATGACTTATATAAGGTAATGAAAAAATATAAAGAGATTAATTGGTCTGAAATAGCCCGAAGAGCCATAATAGAAAAACTACTTTTGCTAAAGGCTCAAGATGAGGGAATAACCCGAAAAGAGCTAATGATGCTATTAGAAATCACTAGAAGAAGAATTAGTATAAGAAGTTACAAATACGATAAAGAAATAGAATTTCTTGAGAAAATAAAGAAAAGAGAAAAAAAGAGAATTAATTTACTTAAGAGGTTAGAGAGATCATGATCCTCGATACATCAATAGTCATTGAGAGAATTAAGGAAAGAGAGATTATTAATGAAAATATCACCTCAATTACATTAATTGAATATCCTCCCATAGGCAACTATGAGAAATTCGAGGGAAGAATATACTTCATTAATGAAGAAGATCAAATCCAAGCAATTCGACTTCAAGTCAACTTAAGAGCCTTAGGACATCCAATGAGTGTAGGCGACCTGCTAATTGCGGCAATATGCATTAATAGAGATGAAACTTTACTAACAAAAGACAAGGACTTCCTTATAATTCAGAAAGTAGAGCCTAGCTTTAAAGTTCTCTTTCAGACATAACCATTTAACAAGTGAGAGAGTAATTTCAGAATAATCTCAAGTAGAATGTTCATGTCGAATACAGCATGAAACTTTTAATCTTTTACAAAAATTTAAGATTATGCCTAAAAACTGTGGACCTATCTTTAGAGCAAAGGACTTCGTTAAGTACATGGCTAATAGGAAAAAGCTAAGTAAAATCTATATTGGCGATATTCTAGTAGTAACTCCTATAGGCCACATATGCCGCAACTTGATAAAGTTCTTTAATGCAAAACCTTGCAAAGAGTGGGTTTATGAGCCCGAGAAGTTCTATGGAGTCCACATAGCTAAGATCTTTGACCATATGGTAGGCTTTATGACGATCACAGCAGGAGCTTCTCAAGCAACAGTTGTAGAAGAAGCTATAGCCGTTGGAATTAAACAGATAGTCTTTATAGGATTAGCTGGAGGCTTAAAAGTTGACATAGGAGACTTTGTAGTCCCATACGGAGCTATTTGCGAAGACGGCTTTTCACAACACTATATACCACATGGAATACCAATAGAAGCTTCAGAGAATCTTCACGAAGCAATGCTAAAAGCATGTAAAGAGACCGAATGCCGAGTACATAATGGGAGAGCTTGGACAATATCAGCACCTTACAGAGAATTGAAATGGAAGGCTGAAGAATATTACAAGAAGTGGGAGTGTAGAGCTGTCGATATGGAAACAGGAGCAGTTTATGCCCTAGCCACTTATTATAATGTAGAGAGAATCGCCCTCCTCATAATATCTGACATAATATATCCATACCACAAGTTTAGTTTCCACTCAAGAGAACTAAAAGAGTCTGTTGAGAAAATACCTATTATCTTAAAGAGTTTTCTAAGTAACCTGAAATGACGTTTCAGAAACAGTACTCATCTTCCAATTCTAGAAGTCCACCTAATTGAGTAATTAAATCAAAAGTATCCTCTTCAACTCCTTAGCCTTATCGAACTCCTCATCACTAGCTATCTCACACTCTCCAACGACGAGAGCAGTAGCTGCATGTATAGCGTCCCTAGGCTTCAATCTATACTTATCCACTAAATCCTGGGCCCTTATTATAATAGGAGCTGTGACATCAACAAAGCGTATATTTGGCAGCGACAAAAGAGCACTCCCAGCCTTCAAAGCTTCACTAAAACCAATGACCTTCCATACAACTCAAACAACTTCATCCCACGTCAGTACTGAAGTTACGCCCCCTAATCTTCCTAGAGGTAACATCGCTTAACAGCTTCACTGCAGTCTCAACCTTCGGCTCGACACTAGGCTCATAAATCAATGGATATATGAAGATATTTGAGTCTAAGTAAACTAACGCTCTTCAACCTCCTCTAAAATGAGCTTCTTTAAATCCACTCGTCGCTTTAACTTACGCTCCCTCGGAACACTATCTAAAAACTCCTCAAGACTTGTCCTCTTAGAGACTCTAAGCTCTACAACATCCCCTTCAAGCTCAAAGACCACCTCACTTCCAGGCTTAATACCCAAAAGCTCTCTGATCTCTCCACCACCCTATAACTGCTGACCTAAAATATTCAAAAGCGAAGAGAGATAACATAAAGGAGATGAATTATTCAAGAATTCAAGAAGCTAAATGCTCAGTAGCTGAGCGCTAAACTTCCTTTCGATGGTAAAAAGAACATGTTTCGTGAAGCATAAACCTCGTAATTTCAAGTTCTTACTTTCACACAACTCTACAT
>Ga0180302_10000096_pt1 | contig 33634 bp, 43 predicted proteins | sample GuaBasSediGuay17_FD_121794 | JGI IMG/M metagenome (GOLD analysis project Ga0180302, IMG submission 121794) | Subseafloor sediment microbial communities from Guaymas Basin, Gulf of California, Mexico - Guay17, Core 4571-4, 12-15 cm | ecosystem: Environmental > Aquatic > Marine > Hydrothermal... | reverse complement strand
CGCAAGGAATACGCAACCATAAAGCCTTACATCGCTCTCAGGGTCTCCAAAAATAAAGCTAGACCATGAATTAACCGTCATATCCCTTCCATCGAACATGCATCCGCTATGACCTGTTCTCGTATCCTCGTCGCCGATCCCTATCCAGAAGTAAGCATGTCTGGTAACCTCTATGGCCTTATCACCGTAATTTAATTCTACATCGCTGGCGAAGATAACCGTCTTCATGGTATCGGCAAAGTAAGTCCATGTAGAGCCGTCTCCGATCTTAAGCTTAGCCTTAATGACATAAGTGTTCTCCGTAGGCTTCTCTACTACTCCCCATCCTTGATTAACGCTCTCATTATAGAGATCCTCGAAGGTGCATGGGCTTGCCTCGCTGAAACCGACGACGGTCATGGTGTTGGTCGAGGGGTCGTAGGTTATCGGCATGAATTCACCTCTCCTAGCTTATGGTCTTATTCCATGACTGTATATTTCCTTCAGGATCGCGGGTGAATGTATAGGTTATAGTAACAGTATTTCCATCCGCGTCTTTGGTTTTCATCACCACTTTAACTATTCTTTTATTCGCATCTCTAGTGATCTCTCCAGATTCTTCAAACAATTTTAGCAATGTGTTTATGTCTTCGCTTATGATATCCGCCTCAACCCTTCTCAAGGCCATGTATTCCTCGGTTCTCTTCTCTAACGCCGAGATATTAAAGCCTATCTCCCCCGCTATTTTGAGGAGCAGATCCTTATCCAGACCTCGGCTCCACCACTTAAGGATCTCCGCGCAAGCCATCATATCCCTAGCCTTTCCTTTCCATTCTCTCCATATTCTCCATAGTTGCTGGCCAGCCGATAGATACATGGATACTAGATACGGGTTTGATATGCTCTTCTCTATAAGGGGTTTCAGCTTTCTAAATAGCGCGTCATGCTCAAGCTGAGCCTTAACGCCTAACGCTAGCTGAACTTCCCTGCTTAACGCATATAGCCTAGAGACTTGTCTCGGATCGGTCTTGATCTTCCACCTCTTTACCCTTTTACTCATCCCTTAGCCCTCAAAAAAATGGGTTAATAATGGGTTATTACGGTAGCTCTGGTATCTCTCCAAGGTGATACTTCCATCTATCGTTCTCAGAGTAGTATTCTAGCATGGCCTTGAATCCCTCTTCTAGGGTGGTGGCAGGTCTCCATCCAATAGCCCTAGCGATCTTATCCCCTGAAAGCCTCGAATACGGGTTTTCGAGCTTTGATCGGATCTCCGTATGGGGTATGAACTTAACCTTCACTTCTCCGCCAGTAACCTTCGCAGCTATGTCCATGGCTTCTCTCCATGTGCAATAGGTCTTACCGTTGAGATTATAGACTTGGCCTCTAAGCTTATCGACGTTATCCAAGGCCATGACATAAGCATTAGCTGCATCCATTACGTAGAGAAAGTCCCTTGTCTGGTTTCCATCGCCATAGAAGGTGAATTCCCGTTTCTGCCATACGCAGAAGAAGACCCATGCTATGAACTGATATACGGGGGTCAGGATCTGGCGGGGACCAAAGAGGTTCGCCATCCTGTATGCGATAAACGGGATGTCATAGTGGTAGTCATAGAGCAATCCATACTTCTCTGAGGCCAGCTTGGATACGCCGTAGGCGTCTAAGGGTTCGGGTAAGGCGTTCTCGGTTATCGGCGGGTCGGTCGGTTTCTTCATCTTCTTTCCATAAACGCTCCTTGAGCTAGCGTAGATTATTGGAATCTTCTTCCCAGTCTTCCTAACGGCTTCGAGGATGTTTAGAGTTCCCAGAATATTGGCCTTAAGGTCTTCATAGGGATCTCTCTGAGATTTGATATGGGATACCTGCGAGGCCAAATGTATTATGGCATCCACGTCTCTAACGGCTTGTTCAACCGCTTTCTCACATGCAACAGACCCTATCACTATGGTTATCTGCTTTTCTACGTCCTTGAGGTTTATGTCTCTTCCAGAAGCCATGTTATCTAGAACCTTCACGTCATAGCCTTCCTGAAGCAATAGGCGAACCAGATTAGATCCTAGAAAGCCGTATCCACCTGTAACTAATACCTTCATCCTATTCTACACCTCGCTTAAATACTTCCCTAGCACGTAATAAGTCTTTCATCGTATTGATAGTTATCCAAACCCCATGATACTTGTGTATGAGTAGCATTCTCCTAGAGGCTAGCTTTGGTAGAACGGTATCCTCGAAGTCCCCCTTGTCGGGAAGCAAGGCCATGATCTTACGCCTATTAAATAGGTAATGACCTGCATTCGTATAGTAGGGGAGAGTCGGCTTCTGGATGAAAGCGGTGATGATGTTTCCCTCAGCTTCCATGACTCCGAAGGGGTGTTTGGCCAAAGCCCCTAGGATGACTCCCACCTTGCTGCGATCTCTCAGGATACCTCTGAGCATCTTCATGGGGTTACAAAAGACTATATCATCCACGTTCATAACATAGACGTAATCGCTACTACACTTCTTCATGGCCTGCTTGATCGCCCCACCCGTCCCAAGCTTCTCATACTCTATGCTGTATTCTACGTCGAGGTTTGGGTCTAAGACCTCGCGGGAAGCGACTATTACCCTCTCAACCCCATATACTCTCAGCCATGATACCTGATATTCCAATAGGGTTAAGCCTTCTTTAAGCTCTAGTAATGGCTTAGGGGTATATGTATGAGGTTTAAGTCTCCAAGCATCCCCGCCTGCGAGGATAATTGCATCTAACACGTAGTGATTAGATCGCTCAAGGATAAAAATTTTGATCCGAGATAAAAGTTTTATTACGCCCCTCAACCGCTCTACTAATCGATGTCCATAGACTGGGAGAGAGTTAAGGTCGCCATGAGCTTAAGGGAGCTGAGAGAGCTTAACATGCCTACATCCGATTGCGTCGATATACTCTATAATCTGATCAGCGATTACGATGTTAAGACCATCTTAGAGCTAGGAGTAGAGTATGGGGTTACGACTAGGGCGTTCTTATTGGCTTGCAGAGACTTTGGTGCGAGGCTGACGAGCATAGACGTTGAGCCTCCTAAATTTCCGATAGAGGTTCTAGGGGAGCTGAAAGACTATTGGGAATTCATACAGGGGAATGACCTAGAGGTTGAATGGGATAGAGAGGTGGATCTAATCTTCATAGACACGATACACACCTATGATCATCTGAAAGCCGAGCTGGAGAAATATCATAAGTATGCTAGATTAATCGTATTACATGATACCACCGAGCCTAGGTGGTTGGCCAAGGGGTATCTCAAGGCTTTAAAGGATTTCTTAAGGAACCACACTCAATGGGAAGAGATCTATCTAGGAACCAAGCATGGATTAACCCTGCTAAGGAGGAAGGGTTAGCTTTATCCTCATCCCATAGTGTTTTAGGTTGCTCTCCTCGACCAGCCTTAGAAGTCTCTCTATGTCTTCTCGACTCCATCTATTTCTAAGATATCTCCAAGCTGCATGGTAATGCTTCATGGTTTTCCATCCTTCCTTGTGAAGGGTTCTAATCGTAGCTCCCTCGTCATGGACGGCTCTACATTTAGGAGTATATACTACTCTCCATCCCTTGAACCATGCTCTGAAACAGTATTCTACATCGTTCCATGATAGCTTGAGGTTTTCATCCCACATTCCGATATCCTGCATGCACTCGCGCCTTACCAGCATTAAAGCTCCAGTAACGAATGGGACATCTAATTGCTTGAACGCATCTTTAGCGTCGATAGGCCATAGCTGATAATAGTTATGCTCGGCCACAACCTGATCTATCCTGTTAGGGTCGTAGCACGCTATCCTTCCACCCGCATGCTGGATTCTGCCATCGGGGTAGAAGAATAATCCGCCGACTATCCCGATCTTGGGATCTTGTAAAGCGGTTTCTATAAGAGCGTCTAGCCATCCTTCCTCAACGTATATGTCGTCGTTCATTAGGACGTAGAAGGGAGTATCAGATCCCTTGAATGCGATATTCATATCGCAGGGATGACAGTAAATATCCTCTTTAAAGTGGGTTTCGACTATGATCAGCCTGTATTGTCCTCTGGTATGCTTCTTCAAGTGTTCGTAGCATTTCCTGAACTTCTCTTTGTTAATGTCAGGGGTCGCAATTACTATGGTAGTCCTGTATTTCTCGCTATACGGGCGTATCGGCACTTTAGTTGATTCGCGTAAAGCCATGCTATCGACTTTCTTAAGGAAGTCGCTGGAATTCAGCAACCGCTCAAGGAAATCGATCTTGCTCATCTGATGGAAAGCCAGCTTTATCCTGTTATCGATGATCTCATCGACGGTCGGATCTCTCGATAGCAATAGCCTATAACATGCTCTTATGAAATTGTCTAGCTTACCGCCTAGTAACGAGTCTCCGTAAGCCTTTTTCATTAGAGTTATTAAGATCTCCCCGTCGCGTTGGCCACTATTTAATATTTCCGCGATCTCCTTCTCGTTAGGCTCTCTTCCAAACAGACTGTGATACATTACCCTAATATGTTTTTCATCCATCAACCGTATTTTTTATCGCCATAAGCTAAATACCTTACGCCGAGTAAATAAAGCTAATAAATAAGCTTAAGCTACCATAGGCTGAAATGGTCTCGAAAAGAGACCTGTTCGTTTCGTCGATCCTAATAGCCTGCCTAGTCGTAGCGATATGGAGTGGAATCCAGCCTACCCAGCCGATTCCCTCGGAAACCCCCGAGGACGCTCCAGTAATAGAGCTGATCCCGAATAAGCCGATAGAATTGCATGGAATCCTGTCTAGCAAATATAGCCAAGAGCATTTCTACAAATTGTCTCCTGCTAGAAGCGGGTGGGAGATAAAGCTATTCGTAAAAATCAAGGCTGAAAGGAATCTATACTTCGGGGTTTCTTTGTTATCGCCGAGATGGGCGAGGATAACAGGAGTAAGCGGAGTTGCCGTTGCTGGAGAGCATGAATACAATTGTTCATTCGTTTTCGGCGAAGTCGCACCTGAGTTTCTCTACCTGAGAATCGCAAAAGACAGGGAAGTTATGGAATACTGGATAAGGATTCTAGTCATCACACACTACGACGCTGGAGAAGAGCGGGACGCTCCATCCTCTTATGAGAAAGCCATCTACCTAGGAGAGCTGAAACCAGACAGGGGGATAACCTTCCGAGGATGGCTAGGGGATCAAGTAGATGACCAAGACGTTTCCGACTACTATAAATTCAAGGTAACCTTTAACGGGAAAGGTAACATAACAATACGTGCTAGACCATTCGCGAGGGGTCTATTATGCTTAAGCGTAATGGATGAAGATCAGATAAGGATAGCCCACTCATGCGCCGATTACTTTGGACAGCCAGTAGAAGCTGTCGTTAGATATGAAGGAGAAAACATAACTCATTATCTATACCTAATAGTGGATAACATCAGGGGACATGATACCGATTACGAGATATCAATAATACAATATGAGACGCCTCTAGCTCCGCAACCGAACCCCATACCTCCTCCAAATTGGCCGATTCCCTCAATTTGGCCGTTCATAATAGCGTTGATCTTGCTGGCATTCTGGGTTCTGAACATAAAGCCCGTTGGCCCCCTTAAGGATATCTCAAATGCTGCTGATAAGGTGTTTAAGGCGATAGTCAAGGCTGGTAGAAAAGTCATAAGAGACGAGCTTCCAGTAGGCATAGTTCCTAGGGCGACCCATGGCCTAGCTAAGATGTGGATAGTGATATTCGGTTTAATCGCCTCAAACCTAGAAGCCTACATACTGTCATGCGGATTCATACCGCTATACTTCCTGTTATGGCCACCTAACCCGATCCTGATATTGCAGGGGATAGGAAGATTCTTCACACACATCCTGATCCACGCTAGCATAGCGCACCTAGTAATCAACCTGATATTCTTCATAGTCTTCGCCGATAACGTTGAGGAAAAGATAGGATCATGGAGACTTATAGCATGGATATTCCTACCGTTCAACCTCGGATCTGCTTTAGCTTTCACCATAGCCCAATGGCTCATTGGCCAAACCATGGTAATCGCCGTCGGAGCTAGCGGGGTCATAAGCGGAGTAATGGGAGCATACTACGTATTCTATCCAGAAGCTAACCTAGTGATTAAAGGAAAGCGGATAAAGGCATGGAAATTCCTATCAACATGGTTTATACTTCAGTTGCTAATGTTCCTAAGCACCGAAAGTGGAATAGCCTACTCAGCTCATGTAGGAGGATTCATCGCGGGAGTATTAATGGCCAGAAGATATAAATCAAATACGCTAAGCTAGTATATCGGTCTAACTAAATTTTAAATCCCCCCATTTTTTTCTTTTATTGGTGTAAGCGATGAGAGGAAGCAAGTTCCTAGAGGAACTTGCTGAAATAGTAAAGGAATCCAATGACCCCTATGTTAAGTGGGAGATCTTTATGAAATATGCCATTAATTTTGAGAAGAGGATTACTAGGCTTGAGATCTTGATAGGGTCGGGGGTATTACTTAGCCTGATAAACCTTATAATAACGCTTATCAAAACGTTTACATAGAGGGAATTATGCCTAGGTATCTGCTGCTATACGGCAGAGAGAGCTTTGGAAAAATCGTCCCAGACAAGGTTATATTAGTAGATGCTAAGGATGATCGAGAAGCTGAGCTGATAGCTAGAAGTAAAGTCAAGATCGCCACTCCAGTCATCGTATTAGCAAAAGTTATAGCCTGCTTTAAGCTCGAACTAGAAGAGGTGAAGGAAGAGAAAGATGTTAAAATTTATTCTCGTCGGGATTATCATAGGATCACTTATTGATGTCGCATGGAGATATTATTTCTCGAAATATGATCACGACTGGATGATTCCATTTGAGCATTATCATTGGTCTATCGTAATGTTTTTCTTGAGCATAATGATAGACGTAAAACCGATCTCAGGAATACTAACAGGAATAAGCCTTATCCTATGGCTAGACGAATTGCTATTCCAAGACCACAGCTTTGCCATAGGAAGCGATCACTTCATGCCATCGACCATAATAGGTTGCTTAATCTGCTTTTTGATGCTTCTGCTTTACTGGATGTTTTTGCTCACACCTACTCTCTAAGTATCTCAGTAGCTTGTTGGTCTCCTTAGCGTTGAGAGAGTTAAAGTATCCCACCTCTCCCCTAGAGCCGATTATCACGCTGGTTATAGCACGCTTACCCAAGAGCCTTATGCTCAGCTTGTTAAGTTTATGAACCGCGTCAGCGATCCTTCTTCTGGCCAAAATGTTTTCATTTCCTACTAACTCTTTGGCGAGTTCTCGCGATGGGATGGGATCTTGAAAGCTCCTGTTATTTGAAAGCGTCCTGTATAACTTGTAAAGGAACTTAGGCTTACGGCCTACCATGCTTCCCCACAGAATAACATATAATTACATATATTTAAGCTATTCTTTTAAAGCGGTAGCGATAGTCTTCATCCATGCTATAAACGTAGGTCTCCACCTTATATTCTCCCCCAAGCTCCCTGAGAACCCTCTTTTCAATCGGCTTTAACCTTGAGCGCCCCTTCTTAACTTGGACGAGCATTATCCGCTTCTCCCTTGGGAATATGGCTATAACATCTACGGGGGTTCTTGATCTAGAGGAGCGTATTACTATTCTAGCTCCCATTTCCTTTAGCCTATCCATGCAAGCATACTCAACCTGTCTTCCTCTATGATATCTACTCGTAGTCATAGCTTTCCGATAATCTTCTCTATTGCTAGTTGTGCTGCATTTGGATGGAGAGGTTTCCAACCGCTCTCAATAGCTTTCCTGAGCTTAGCCATAGTAGCAGAAATAAAGAAATAGTCATCGCACTTCTCCTTAAGCCTAAGGCTTATCAAAACATCGGAAAGACTGTCAATATCGCAATCAACGTAATACGGTATAGCGTCTCCTAAAAGCTGTCCGATCACCTTGGTTTCGCTGCGGTGGATATATCTAGGTTGCCCACTAATAGGACTTATAGCTACATAATACCTGCATGCAACCACGCCTACTACATGACCCTTCTGGCCTAGCTGAACTAGGAGTAAGGGGCTTATGGGGCCAGAGGGGTTACCAACTACTAGGGTTTCGTCGATATCGAATAAGAAGAAGTATCTGGCCATTACTCATCACCCGTATCGTCTAATACGTCTGCTTCTCCCGCCATATCCATGCTCTCAGCCATAGCTAAGGTGTAAGCCATAGCCAAGGCATCGTCCTGAAACGTCGTATCACCGCCGAAGAATAGATCTAGTAGGATGTCGGCCATAGCCATTATGAACGCGTATTCCTCTGTTGATTCCTCAGAGTATGACATCTAGACCTACACCCCCGCCATCATAGTTAAGGAAGGTTTCCATTCAGGTGGTTTCTGCTTTAGCTTATCGGCCATGAACTGAGTGATCTTCTCTATAATCTCCTTCATGGTGAATCCAAGCTCCTGCATACCGCTCTTATATTCATCGATGGTTATAAGTTCTGCTGGAACACCCTTAGCTTGAGCCTCAAACTGCTCTCTGAGCAATACGTCGAAGGTTCTAGCTCTCAGCTTCCTGTAATTATGATCTCTCCTAAGCTTGCATGCTAGAACCCTTAGCTCTATCTCCTTATCTGAGAATCCAAGCTGTTTCAGAGCCTCCTTTAGCTGATCCTCGGTCATAGCGCCCTCAACGAATGTGTTTTCAACCTGAGTGGCTACCCACCTTATCTCGTCCTCGATCTTATCCTCTAGCGGGGTCTCGGGAGCGATCTCTCTTCTAGAGTAGATGTCTGCATAGAGTTTTGCGAAGTCTTCCTGTATTCCAGCTTGCTTAGCCTGCGCGATGAACGCCCCTTTATCGATTTCTCTTCTTCTCAGCTTAGCACCTAAAGCTCTCAAAACCAGCCTCTGGAGATTTCTTATCCTTCTGGCCTCAGCGCCGTCAAATAGAACGTCAAGCTCTTCTTTTGTGATCTCAACCTTGGAGAGCAGCTCCTTTACCTGTCTCTCAAACTCCTGCTTTGACATGAATCCTTCCTCATATCTCTTGAAAACGGATTCTAGCTGAGCGTCGGCGTATTTCCTTACCCTTCTTAGAGCATTGGCCACCCTCTTCCTAACCGCTTCCTCAACTATGAGACCCTTAAGCTCTTTGTCTTTCACGATCTTATCTAGCTCTTTATCGAATTCATCCTTGGAAATCACTCCATCCACGTATCGATCTATCAGACCGTCCAGCTTCTCCTGATTTAGCCTTCTCAGCCTTCTATCCTCGGCAGCTAGCTTCAAAACGTTTATCTCCTCATCTTGGAAGTATAGCTTTTCGAGAGTGGTTTTAACGTCGTCCCAAACCTTGAACCCATACTCGAATAACGCTATCTCAGCAGACCTAGCGAGAGTCCTTTCCTCCATTATCAATTGCAGGAACTCCGCCCTAGCCAGAGCGTCTATCAGCTTCATTTTCTCTCCTTTAGCGGTGGTGATCTCAAGTCTCGGGTCTAGACCTATCGCAACGTAAAACCTCTTCATCTCATCCTCTGAGATCAGACCCCATCTCCGCATGAACCTCTGCTGGATTCTGGTAGGCATCCTGAATCGCAGCAACCGCATCATAGTAGCATCCGAGACTGGCATCTCAACTCCATAATGCTTCCTCTTAGCAGGTTTATAGTCCCATAACGTAGCGTATGTCGCTATGTATTTTTCTACGTTTTTAACCGCTTCTTCGAGACTTCCAGAGATCTTAACCTCTGGAATGAATCCAGCAGCAGCCCTGTTGAAGAACTCGAATACATCGCTTAGAGGCGGAAGTCTCCAATGCATCTCATATATCGCATCGCTCCACTCGATCTTACCTCTCCTCTCAGAAACGTCTTGTCCGGGTGTTATGTTGGCATAAGTCTCGATCTTAACTCCCTCAAACTGCTCAAAGCTCCCGTCCTCTTTCCAGTATCCTGCCTCAAAGAATCCCTGATTTCTGAGTATCTGTGCGAATTGGGTCGGGGTTATGACCTCTCTTACGACCATTGTTACTAGATCGCTGTATGGTGGGATTTTCTTCTCGGTTTCAATGAAAGCCTTAACGATATTGGCTGGCTCATCCTTGTGATACCCTCTCCAAGCTATGAGCTTCTCAACCTGCTCTTCGGTAAGCTGGCCTCTAAATCTCATGTTCATTAGCTGATCGACGGTCGGTAGCGGTCTATGGGATTCCACTATGTAATCTATATCGTCGGAGACGTATCCGTAGGCGAGGATCTTGGTTGAGAGACCTTTCTCATCTAGCTTCTCCCTGAAGTAGTTTGTTACTATGGTCTCTAGGCTTAATAAAGGTCTATGAACCTCTAGAAGCATCCTCTGATGCTCGTCTCTCCAGCCCCACCAACCCATGTATTTGCTATATTCTTCCTCGGTGATCACCTGCCTATATAATGCTCTAGCAAGTTCCTCATCGCTCGGAAGAGGTCTATTGATCTCCCTGAACCCCTCTATGAACTCGTCAATGTATCCTAGCTCGGCGAGATGGCCTTTCCACGAATCCTCGGAAATGCTTTCTCTGAACATCATCATCGTAAGCTGTTCGGGGCCGGGTAGAACTGGTCTTAGAGCCTTAGCCCAATATCTTCTCAGCATAGGATGTATTCCGAAGAATAGGAAGCTTGAGGACAGCGAGCTAGTTAGGAAGAACCCTCCAGACCAGTTGAACAAAGTCCTAATAGTCTTCCAAGTTCCTATCGGGAATCCGACGGGTCTCAGGTTATCGACGATCATACCGCCCGTTAGCAATACGCCCATAGCAGCTAAGACACCTAAAGCAATAGCGCCTGTAATGGTTATCATGCCTTCCTCAACTTGGCCATGCTTCTGTAACGCCTTCTTAATCTCATCTATCCTATCGTAGATTAGCGTCTTGACGATCTGCTCCATGTGTTTCCCGATCTCAGGTGGGCTGTGAGGCTTAACATACTCAGCTACCGCTTTAGACGACTGCTCAAAGTATGAGGATACTAACGGCTCAACGGCCTCTCCGACCGCATCCTTTAAGCCTATGAAGAATGATATAATCCATCTAATGAACTGGCCTAAAGCGTCTCCAGTTGCCTGAATGGCTCCATATAGACCCTGAGCCACGTATCCGAGCTTTTCTGAGAGTGTTCCGATAGGATCTTTCATCAACCTTCCAAACTGATCAACCAATGCATTCCATATACCGCTCAGAGTTTCCCATGCTGGCCCCACAACGTTGCTTTTCAGCCATTCCCATGCAGGAGCGAAAACGTTTTCTTGAAGCCATTTACTCGCTCCCCCTACCGCCTCAAACATCTTTCCGAGCGGATTCTGCATGAACTCTAGCATGAACTTAGCCCATTCAGGTAGCGCCTCTCCTACGCCCGTAAAGAAATTGACTATGTTATCCCATGCGCCCCTAAGCTGATCTACGAACCATCCCCATCCCTCGGTAATCGGTTTGAATACGTTGTTCCAGAGCCAATCTTGAGCAGACTCCCACCATCCACCTATCGCGTTAGGCAAATCCTCTGTAAAGAACTTAGGAACGGTCTCCGTAAAGAACTCCACCGCTGAATCAATGAACCCTTTAGCATTTTCATAGACCCATGAGAAGAAGTCTTGTAGCGGTTTCCATATCGGCTCTGTTAGATCTACAAGAGATTTCCAAGCACCTTCAAAGACGCTAGGTAGATCCTCTGTAAAGAACTTAGGGACAGTATCCGTAAAGAACTCAATTGTCGAATCTATAAACGACTTTAAGTTATCATAAACCCAGTTAAAGAACTCATGGATAGGTTTCCATACGGGTTCTGTTACCTTAACTAGGTAATCCCATGCACCGCTTAAAGCTTTTGGCAGATCTTCCATAAAGAACTTGGGTATAGTTTTAGTGAAGAACTCAGGAATAGTCTTAGTGAAGAATTCTACCGCTGAATCGATAAAGTCTTTAACGTTCTTATAAACCCAGTCGAAGAACTCAGGAATCTTTCCAAACCATGAGGCCATTTGAGACCCTAGATTGCTTATGGCATTTACAAATCCCATAAAACCGTGGATTACTTCCTCTAATCCGATGGAAATTGACTTAAAAACGTTAGCGATAAACGACTCCAATTGGCTGAATGCTCCTGCGAAGGTATCGACGACCGTTCCTATACTTGTCTTAACCCCCTCATAAACTGTCTTAAGCCCTTCTTGAATCCTATCGACTATTCCGCCGATAGCCTCTCTAACGGTATCAACGACTTTTGAAATAGCGTCTCCGATCATCGATCCAAGGTCTGATAACGCGCTCTCAAAAGCTCCGACGATACCGCTTATGAGATCTGAGATTTGCCTGAATCCAGATTCAATTATAGATGCTAAAGAGGATACGGTCGATGAGATCGCATCAACGATACCCCTTATGCTATCGACTATTCTATCCGTAATCCCTCTTATAGCATCCTCGACGGCTCTAATAGCTGAAAGGATCGAGCTAACCATTGAGCTAAAAGCGGATGTGATCGTCGATGCTAGGCCAGATATTGCTCCTGAGAGGCTGCTAGCTAGAGACGAAATCATACCACCAATGCTATCCGCGACCGAGCTTACCGCAGAAATTATGCTATTTGCTACCGATGAGAGAGTATCGGTAATGGTCGATAGAATGGCCGTTAGCTGATCGATCACTCCTGAGATCGCGGTCAATATGGTATTACCGAGGGACGAGATAATATCCGAAAACATTGAAGCGAAGCTTTGGAAGCTGTCCGAAAGGCTGGATAAAGTCCCCTGCACACTCTCAAGTAAGGTTTGAATAAACCCTTGTAAGCTGGATATCGCAGATTCAAAAACGGTAGTAATACCCGACTCAAGACTTGAAATAGCCTCTTGTAAGGTTGCTGAAACACTATTGATCAAGTCTTCTAAAGTGCTTAATATAGAATCTAAGAGAGATCTCAAGGTATCCTCTAAAGATGAGAGCGCCCCTCTAATTTGATCCCAAAGCCAAGAAACTAATTGGCCAAGGGGGTCTGCTACCCCACCCAACTCATAATCAAAGATTACCTCTTCTAACGCTTGGTAGAGTTCTTCGGCCGTCGTCTCATCCCATTGAAACTCCTCTCCTGCAATGGCTATCGTCATCTCTTCCAATAGCTATCACCTCATGCTCGCCATTCTCCTGAAAGCATCTCTATTGATCTTATAGATTTGAACTGCTTGCTTGAGCTGATTTTTCAGCTCTGATATGAAGGTCTCCTTATATAATTTGACCCTCTCAGAGGGAGATAATCTAGCTAGCTCTTTTTCATCTAGTTTCGGCTCTTTAACGAATAAATGCGCTACTCCAGTTATCACGGGTCTCGAGCCTTCATAATCCTCAATATTATAGCTTATCATGTAGGTCTTCTCGCCTCGGAAAGAGTATAAGATGTTGCATTCGAGAATGTTTACCCTAAGCTTTCCCATCGAAATCGTCTTTGGCAAAAATTTTGAGGGAGGTGGGAACTCAGACACGGCTTATCATCCCCCCTATCTCCTAGATCTCACCAGCTTTCTGGATTGCTTTAGGATCTCTCTGATCAACGGCGCATCTTCCCTGATAATTTTACATACCTCGCAGTTACACTTATTGGTGGAAGCGATCAAGGTGGCCTCTATCATATCTTGCATTAAATTGTTTATTGCTGTCAGAAGGCTAGCCCTAGCCATGCTGATCTGCCCAGCAGCGCTAGGTGCTACTACGTTCGCTGAACCTGCTTTCCTCTTTCTAGGATTAGGCTTACTTTCCGACATTCCGCCCTCATCCTTATAGTCATAAAGCTGTATTTAAATACTTATCTCTCAGGAGCTGGCGCTTTCCATTTCAATGCTTTCTTCCTCGGCTTTTTCAGGCTTACTTTTCTCAAGAATCTGAACCTTAAGTAGCTCTGGAGCTATTATAGCTCTTACCCCTATATATGGGTTAGGGTCTTTCAACCCCTCTTTATCCACCACAATCATCATGCTTCCGAGCTTGCTCATAATCCAGTTTATAGCCCCTTCAAAAACCCATACAGCCTTTCTGTGTTGAGCTAAGAAAACTGGATCGTCAAATATTGATTCTAATTCAGCTTCTCCCATCTTCCTATAAGTGGCTTTCTTTTTCCAGTTTTTAACTTGAATTTTTGGAATCTTTTGGGGTTTTTCATTAGTATTATTGTTTGCCATTCCACCCTTAGGGAGTCTATGGGGGTATATATGTTTTATATTCTGACCGTTTTATATCTCTACCGAGAGGTGTAGTAAATGGTAAGAGCTGCGAATTGGAGGATTAAGAAATACGAGCAGAAGTTCGATCCGACCGTTGTCTCGGCGAGGTTCACGGCTCTCAAGGACATGGCCGTTGATCAGGTCGAGGTGAGGTTCAGCGATCTCGCTAGCCTAGAGGAGACCGTTAAGACCACTATAAGCGACAAGATCACCAACCCGATGGAAGTTCCACAGTATTTGAACGTAGCTAGGGAGATTTGGAAGAAGGCTCAGACCCATACTGGAAAGGTGCTGGTGTCTGAGGCCAATATCATTAAGGCCAAGTGGGTTGCTAGAGGGCTTGACGCCGATATCATCGATCTGATCCTAGACCTCTTCGGACTCAGAGGAGTAGCCTACTACACGTAGATCCGCTAAAGCAGAGTAACGTATTTAAACCTCAACTTCCCATTTTTTTCTGATATGAGAATAGCCCTAGATTACCCTCTAGGTCTTATATCGATAACTAGACAAGCCACTTTGCTGAGAAGAGCTTTGGAGCGTAACCATGAAGTCTGGAGAATGTTTGAGCGTAAAGGCTTGCAGACCTGCGACTACTTGATAATACATTATCCAATGTTCCCCGACCAGATCTCAACCCCCCTGTTCAAGGGCTTAACGATAAGCTCTAGGAGCAAGATATTTTACGGCGTAGTTGAAGGGAAACCTAACACGATCCATGCAGCTTATAAAATGCTCAGATGCTATAAGGTGGTGGTTCCAAGCCATTACTCTAAAAGGAAGCTCGAAGAAGCTGGAATCCCAATAGCTGGAATAGTTCCTAACGCTGTTGATATGGATGAGAGTAGGATGGCCAAGAATAATCCAGAACCCATTAAGAAGAAAATGAATAAGAAGATAATTTTCGGTTATTGTGGATCGAGCTTTATCAGAAAAGCTGTTGATAGAATGCTGAAAGCCTTTAAGAAAGCATACGAGAAGAATAGGGATATAGGGCTGGTGTCGGTTAGCGTTTTAGATGTTCCCCCCGACCTGAAGGAAGGCATACCTTTAATGGAATACTATGGATATGGCTCAGCCCCACATGACCACCTAATGAAAATATTGGCTGGCGTTGATTACTTCATTTGGCCGAGCGTTTGCGAGGGGTTTGGAGTTCCACCCTTAGAGGCCATGAGCGTAGGAAAACCTGTGATAGCCTGCAGATTTGAGCCTAATACCGAGTTCATGGATGACTCTTTTACTCTATTCTATCCATATAGCAATATAATCCACTATGACTATGGTGGGATAATGGATCTAGAACTACACATCTACGACGAAAAACAGCTAGCCGATATGATCTTAGAGGCCATAGATATCTATGAGAACCAGCCATCCAAGTATGAGAGTATGAGTGAAAAAGCCCTGTCTAAGGCTGAGCAATACGATTACAGGGTTGTGTATCCAGCCATCCTAATCTGATTTCTTTTTAAACACTAGGATATGCTCGTATTTCAGATCTATATCGAATACTCCTCTTTTTTCCCATATACGCCTCCAGATTGAGGTCGATGGTATCTCAAACAATAAGTGATCCTTAAGGATGAAACCGCTACATTCCATTAGCCGAACCATTAGCATATCGTTTCTCTTTAATTGACCTCTTCTAATGCTGTTCTTTACCACTATGACAACAGCTCCATCATCTTTCAAAACCTTCTTAAACTCTGAGAAGACCTTTCTCAGCCCTTCTCTATACTTGCGGCCAGTAACCCAACCTATGTTTCTAGGGTCTTTTTCCCCATAGTGCCATCTAGCTTGGCCTAACCTAATGTATTGCTCAGGATCATATCCCTTGAGAAGGAGTCTAACCCTGTCTCGATCTAGGTTTCTCTTATCATCTACCTGCCCTTCGTATGGTGGAGACGTTATTATGCAATCTACTGGAGAGAGGTTTTTAACTAGTTGGCTTAGCATTCTGCTATCGCCGTGAATGATATACAATTCATTGAATCCTAGGAGCTTCTTTGCTCTGTTCTTGGCTATTCCAGCATACATGCAAAAAGATTTCTCTATCTCGACTCCTATCCCTATTCTTCCTTCGAGGGATGCTATAACAGGGATTGTGAATGCTCCTGCGAAGGGATCTAGAACCTTATCTCCTGAATTGCTGTAACTTAGGATGAGATATTTTGCTAGATGAGTATTCATTTTTGCTGGAAAATACCATAACTCATGTGGGAAGATGCTTCTATACGCTCCAAATTGCCTAGTTTCAGGGAATCTAAGAATCTTACTAGCGTTAGGTAGTTTGATCATATCCTATCTTTGTTTCTTCCATTCCTCTATTAATGCATATATCTCTTCTCTATCTCTTTCAGGCATTAATTCTGGGTGGGGGAAGTATATCGTGGTTAGACAGTTTTCCAACTTAATGGGGACGGCGAATGCCTTTGGCGGAGATCCGACTACATGCTCTTCGAGAAGCTCATTAACTCTCTTCCTAACAGTCTCCTTTTTTGGAATCGGATATTTCCATTCTCCTCTAAACTCTCTGGCCTTGATTTCTTCATAGACCAAGGAGATTAATACGTCTCTCAGAATCCCCGCATGATACTTCTTCCACCAGTCTAGTAGGCATTTGTAGGCTATTTGTCTTAAGGCTATAAAGAAGGGATCATTTGGGTCTCTATGCAATCTAGGTGGTGGTGGAACGGATTTTCCATCGAGGGTTACCTGCTTAGGCATTTACCCTTCTCACCCTTACAAGCTTGAATTTCCTTCCCGCTATGAACCTAGCGTTAATCAGCCTATGGTTATAGAGATAGGTTAAGATCCTGCGCATAGTCTTTTTATTGAATCCAGTCATTTGGCATAAGTCCGCTGGTTTGATCCATCCACCATGCGAGGCTATTAGACGATATACGGTTATCACACCTAACGCTCTTGAGTTCAGAACTGCAGGAGGGATTTCAATGTCTTGGCTGGGTATATGCTGTTTCTTAGGCTGATCGCTTCTTGGCCTGTTGATAGGCTCGGTGGGAATCGGCTTTTCACGCTTCTCTACATCGACTTCAACCTTTATCGGGATCTTCTTAAAGATCTCAACCGTAGCCAACTGTCGCTCAAGCTCCTCAATCCTATTCAGTAGTTGCTCTTTCTCTCTCCTCAACTTGTTTAACTCGTCCTCTCTTTCCCTCTCTTGCTCTAGTATTCTCATAACTTCTGATCGAATGTTCTCAATGTCTTTACTTACTTTAGGTGGTCTCTCTATTGGTTCCAGTAATACCGTTTCTCCACCATGCCTGCTCTTCCTATCGGCTGATACCTGTATCTCCCTGATATCGTCCCACCATCCAAATACCCAGAATCTCCCTGCTGGAATGTTGGGGTCTTTCAGAACGTCTGGAGACATGGGTTTAAAGTAGTCTTTTACGGCCTCCCTGTCCAGCCTCTCGGTAAGCCTTCCGAACAGCCTTATCCAGCATTGCGATAGAGGATATTTGTGGATCTCGGCTGGTCTCTGAGTTCCCATGATCAAGGATAGGCCAAATTTCCTAGCACCACCTACTAGGCTTTTTATCAACGCTAATCTACGCATGTTCTCCCTAGTCTTCTCCTGAGGGGCGATAAGATGAGCTTCCTCCAATACTAGGAGCGCGGATCGAGGTTTCCTTCTAGCGATTCTCCATATAGCTCTGATTAGAGATTCCACGATATTCGGATACTCAAGCTCATCTAAGATCTCCTTGAGATCGAAGATCAAGCTATAACCTTGTTCAAACAGCTTTGAATACGCTTTAGACGCTTTATCGGATAAGGGGATGTCTGCTTGTTCTCCACCTATTATCAAGATTTTTTCAGGCCAAACCTCTGAGAGAGTCCAATATTCGCCATGAGGATCGAAGATGACTACTTGTAGATCTTGGTCTAAGGCTTGTTCGCAGATCTTAGCTATTGCGTAGCTTTTCCCTGCACCTGACTCCGCTATGAAGATCATTCTAAGACCTCTAGACCTTATTCTCGGGTCGGAATCGGCTATGATGAACTCTTCGGAAAGCTTGAACTCCATTTAAGCTCCACAGAAATAATAAAAATGGGTAGTTATATATTTTTCTAAGGCCAGAGATCCATCCAAGGGGGATTCTCTTCTTTTAGCTTTTTCTCCGCGTCGATTCTAGGTGGCTCCTGATCCATGATCTTCGGTGGCTTGCTCGGCTCCCTGCTCTTAGCAGCTCTTGACGTTAGGCTTTCTATGTATTTGGGATTCCACTTAGGATGCTCTCTCTTTAATAAGTCCCTGACAGCAGTCCTTACCGCCATGCTTCTGCTCGGATATAGGCCACATCGAACCAGATCATCTAGCATTTCAACGAAGACCGTCGGCATCTTTACTGAGATCAGCTTTATCTTCGGTGTTTTCTCTTCTAAGTCTTCCTCGAAAGACATCAATTAGGGTATGACCTAGGACGTTATTAACGTATAACCTTGGAGATACTCAGGGTATTACCACGACTTTTAAGAGCTTAAATTGCTCAAGACATGGTTTTAAATATAGCAGGTGTGAATGACAGTTTAGGGATAAGAAAGTGTCCAACCTAAATCGAGATTTCCAAAAGCTAAGATACGTTAATAAGACGGGGTGGAAAGGCGGGTGGGCTTTATCCCTAGCTTGGGATGATCTCTACTGGACTATTATGTTTAATTTTGAGCTTAGCTTGGAGTTGCGCTTGCTTTTAGACATAAACTTAGCGCTAGATTTCAACTTCCCGCTGAAGGTTCAGCAACCCGTTGGCCCCCCTAAGATGCATGTCTCGAGATACGGCTATGCGGTCTATGACGAGGATATCTATTGGTATATAGCGATCTTCAATGAGGCCAAGTTCGATGAAGATGTCTATGAAGCTCAATGGTTCTTCCAGCCTGTATTCCTACCAGACCCTGAGAGCCTTAGACCGATCATAGCGTCCACACCATACTTAGAGGCTGAAGAAGCGATCTGGAGGCTGAGCTATAAATACACGGATCACCATGACTACCGCTTTAACCAACCTCTCGGATATGCGGAGAAGTTTAGAGATGCCTATGAGCCTATCTTGAGTAAGGTGATCTCAAAGAAGGCTTATGACATTGTTTTGAGAAGAGCTGAGGGGATCTATGTTGCGGGATGCTTCTTTGATTTCAACTGTTTCGATATCGGGAGATTTGAGCCTGCATGTGGGTTCGATTGCGCTAGGTTCGACGAGGATGTTGCTGGATCTAGGTTTGATGAGTCTGGAGCATGCCAGTTCAGGTTATCGGGGTCTGAGAAGATCATAAGCCCATCGGAGACCTCGGTCTCAATGGAAAGATTCGACCTAAGCCTATTCGACTATGCTAGGTTTGATGGATATTGGGTTCCTGACCCTGATAAGCACCAGCAGATTTTAGATGACTTCAAGCTCAGGATCGATCCGCTTTGGATGGGGACTCTCTGGACTATAAGGGACTCAGAATTTAAGACGAAGGGGGTTGCGGCCATGTCTAGGAATACTTGGGATTATAGGAGGTTGATCCACGTCTTAGACAAGTATGATATACCCGTCCAAGACAGGTGGAGATATTATGCGTTTCTGAAGGAGATTGGATGGAAAGGTAGATTGACTCCTATAAGTAATCCAGAGGATATAATCCAAAAATATGTGAGGTATGGATGCGATGAGGCTTGCTTGAGAGAGTTGGCCAGAAAGGTGGCTAGGGTTGAGAAGCCCATAGTGGGTAGAGAGAGATACTAGGGTTCCCGATAATACATTGTTAGCTTTTCCAAGAAAGTAGCTCCAATAACATTCGGTGGGTTAGCGGATATATGGCATAGCCCCGCTCTCGGTAATGGTGTTTCTAACAGCCCCCAGACACCATGAGAGCTTTTTTCCAGCTCTATTTGCATCTCATCGCATTTAACCTTACATTTAGGGGATACTTGGGAGAAGGTCTCTGGAAGCTCGGTTAGATACGGCTCTAACATTGTAACAGTCTGAGATGGGGTGAAATCGAGGATCTCTGTATTCTCCATGACGGAGCCGACTCCTATCAATACTCCGCATCCTATTATCATGGCCTTGTTCACGAAGCTGTCTATTGTTATCTCTAATCTATGTTTATTGATCACGCTTGGAAACGGTTGATCATACTCAACGGCTATACTAGAGTAAGCCTCAACTGGGGTCTCATCTTCAAATACGTAGTATATTTTCTCAGAAGTGGCCACAGGTTCCTGCCTACCTAATTCAACTTTAATCAGCTTCAACTCTAAGCTGTTTGGCAATTGAATGTTTTGACTAGGATCTTTTCCGAATCTCAAGGCCACATAATATGTGAGCTTCTTAGCGATGTTCGGATAAGATTCTAAGGTGTATTCGGGGAACTCAAATATTTTTGGCATGGCTCTCTCGATCACGACAGGATCCTCTGGAGTTACCTTCTCATCAACTATGACATTAGGAAGCGTAATTGTGTCGTAGCCATCGTAGCTGGTGCTTGGGCAAAAAGGATAGGTTGATTGATATCCTTCTAAGAATTTCTTGATCACGTCGTTTACCTTGTTCCATGAATCGCTTGTGATAAGCTCGTTTTGCCTTGCGGATGGGATCTCGCTTATCATTCTCCTGATCGTCCCTATCTTGATCTTATAGGTCTCGGAAGAGTCTCTGAAAACCTCTAGCTCGACATCATGGCTAGGCTCTATCTCTAAGACGCTGTTCTCTGGACATACGTTATCTAAGAATGCGTTTAGAATGGTCTCCTCATTGCTCTCATATTTCACCACTTGATAAGATGCTTTACTCCTATTCACATATACTTGAATCTGGTTTTGATCCACCTTGTAAGGCCATTTAGCGGAGAAGAATAATACGCCGTCGGCTGGATCAACCTTAGATCCCCAGATCTCCCATCCAGATTGTCTGATATACTTAACCCCTCTAAGCTTGGACTCGCATTCGATCAATTGGTTTAGGGCATCTATCTTTGAGTTGTGGAACTCTACGCTTATAGGCTCCCACTCGGTGGCTGCGGGAACCCTGTTCACGTATTCCTTGGCTGAGTTATAGGATTCTCCGACCAAGGCACCTACTACGGGATCTCCCTCAACCCTCTCGGAGATTATGTCTAAAATGTCTTGAATGCATTTTCTCATATTGTTGTGATACTCGGCTAAGATCACTTCCTTTGGTTGATAGGTTTTAAGCTTAGCGACATCTGAGGCTAGGGTATCAACCTTGCTCACACGGGTCAGAGGCTCAAATATTTATATAAAGATGACTCCATGACTAGGTGGGATGAGCTATCAAACCGTCCCCAGACATGCTCCTGCGGACGTTATAAAAAGCTCAGAGTGGAATATAATTGCGGATGATCTAGACTATTTGAATGATCAGATAGAATCGCTTAAAGAGTCGGGAAAGTATAGGATTATGATAACGGGTGTATCCGCGATAAATGCTGGAGAAGCTAAGGAGTATGCGGTTGGATGCACGGATCTTGAGGGCAGGACTCCTATGCCTTCGAGTGGGAAGATGTATAAGCTTAGGGTTAGATGTCAATCGAATAACTTAGATGCCGACGCGACCATAACGGTTAGAATCAATGGTTCGGATACTGATTTGAGCTTGACTCTTGGGGCTGGATCGACCTCTGCCAGCCTTGAGGTGGAGATAGAGTATTCAGAGGGAGATGAGGTTAGCGTTTATGTGGATGCGTCTAGCGCTAGTTCAGGGTCGATCACGGGGTTGGTCATAGTAATCTATTAAGGATATTGAATTGCTCCTATCTCGTAGATAATGTATTGGTTATAGATGAAACCCATTGGAGCTACCGAATTATTCCTTGAAGCATTAGACCGCTCATCTGGGGGATCATCTGGAGGGTCGCTGGCATGGGTGCGGAAACCTAAATGAATGGCAAGACCGGCTTCGGTAGTTCCAGAAGGGAGATTCTGTGTTATATCTCCTTGATGCACGTCGTTTTTATAGAAGCTGCATTTACCGTTTTCAACGTCTAATATGGCCTCTAAGAATAGCATCTCTCCAAATCCTACCGCTCCTATCTCTAATGTTGATTCGTTTGATCCATCGGCGACGGTTCCATAAAGAGTTCCATCTATGATTTTAAACCCTATATGAGGCGAGACGTTACCCGAGGAAGTATAGTCCTGAATTCCACCAGATACCAAATGCACGTATGCGCCCATTTGTTCGACGGCTCCCACGTTAATAAAGAACCGTCTCTTTTTACTCCATGTAGGTGAGTAGAGAGAGTGATTCCAGTATGCCCATAGATAGGCGTATTCATCAGGAGCCCCCATCGTCAAAAGGATGTGATCGCTTGTCCATTCAATAGAAGATAAGCCTAGATCGTTTTCTAGTATTCCTTCTGGTATAAAGTGGTTGAAGACCTTTACCAAGGCTCCTCCCCTGAACCTCTTATTCAAGACATCTTCGACCGTTACCTCGCCTCCCGCGGCCATGGGCTTCCACTCGAATTTCTGTTGAGCCTCATTGTAGGTTGGAACCTCTCCGTCGGCAGGGGAGTCTATCGCATCTAGGTCTGAGGGCTTAACCTTCTCCAATATGGCCTTAATCCATTCAAATTTTCCTTGAGCTTCATTATAGGTTGGGACTTCCTTATCGGCTGGAGAGTCTATGGCGTTTAGATCTGAGGGATTAACTTTTTCCAGTATGGCCTTGATCCACTCGAATTTTCCTTGAGCCTCGTTATAGGTGGGAACTTCCTTGTCTGCGGGAGAGTCTATCGCGTCTAGGTCTGAGGGCTTGACCTTGCCGACCAAAGCCTCCTCGACCTTGGACTTTAAATACTCTAAGTCGTCTGAGATGATATTCCACTCCTCGCTAGGTATAACGTCATGGGGCTTATGCTTAGGAAGAGGTTTGTAGCTGCTCATTTTCTACATTAAGACTGAATCAATGCCTTAATTAAAGGTTTTTAAACGCATCCACATAGGCTGCTATAAGTCGGTGTCGTCGGGCTGGTGGTCGTCGGGGAAAGAAGCTCTATTGAAGGGGAGTAGGTTATTATATCAGGTGTTTCGGTCGTTATCGTTTCAGACCATGCTTCAACTCCACTATATATTGGGTATGCTTTAACACAGTCTAATACATCGAATGGCCATCCCAAATACAGTATTTCATACTTAAGGAAGAAGGCCAGCCCCTTGAACTCTCCATCTTTATAGACAGGTATTAGCTTCGGAGGTGTGCATGGAGTGTTATTTATGATCCACGTCGATCCGAAGATATCGCTCAGATCCACGACATAAAGGTTATCAATATTAAGATCCTCATCCACTATAAGCAATCCGAACAAATTTGGCCTATCCTCATCGTAATGTCTTAACAGTATATAGAGCCTGTTCTCAGCAACCGTTGATGCTAATGGAGTAAATGTTATCTTGTAAGTTGGTAAGGATATTCCTTTTATGAAGCTGAAACCGTATCCAATTTTCAGAATCTTAGGCGGAACGTCATAAATTACGTATAGATTGTTGTTAAAGTCTTCTATCAATACAGGATAATTTGTTGGGTCGGAGAAAGGCCAATACTCAACGGTAGCGCCGTCTGGAGTTACCGATGCGATTCCTTCCTTGTAGGCACCATAGCTATCCGTTGAGGTCGCAGCGAACATGTAAGTAGCATATACTTTTCCGTCTGAAGCTTTGATTCCATTCTTAAATTGCATTGTATAATATATGTCATGGTTAATCCATTTAACGTATCTATATGTCGTCGCGTTGCTAGGTGGTGTAAATGATATTGCAGAGACCATGGCTCCGCCATAGTTACTTTCCGTTATTAGGTATGAGCCGTTGAAAACGTATAGCTTGGCATAGTTCGGATAGCAACCTATACCATAGGTGGTGTTCTCTTCTGTATATATCATGTAAGCATCGCCAAGCAAGTTGAAGTCCTTATCAAGTGTAGCTATCGCGGGACAAAGATAGTAATATGGCTCGGTATCAACATATTTCGTCCTAATGCCGATCAACAGATCATATATTCTATCAGACGTTACTACTAAGTCTTGGTGGGTATTTCCAGATTTTGTATCGTAATTTATTTGATAGCCCACTCCTGAGAGAGGCGTTAGGTAGTTACTTAGTCTAAGTATGGAGACTTTTTCACTATGTAGAGTGGAATTTGAGATCGACCTTTCAGGGTGCGATACATAGATTTCCGTCTCTCCAGTTAGGTAATTAACGTAATAGTATGCATTGTTATAGTGCTTCATCTCGCTTGTTTTGCCGTCTAAGACTAACATCGGAGCCAGCATTACGCCAAACTCTATTGATGACTCTGCTAGACATCCATCTAAACCTCTATGAGAATATACTTGCCTAAATAATGATCCGTAGGGCGGGATAACTACTTTGGTTTCGCAATACTTTTTGATAACATCTACCATAGAGTTATGATCGTCGGGTTTAATGATATCCCCTAGCTTGACTATTCTGATCAAGCTTATCTCCTCGTTCCACTCATCTATCGGAAACGTTAGCCCTGTCTCTTCTTGTAAGTATTTATAGGCATCTAGGACTTTGAGAATCGCCTCTCTGACGGAGTTATGGTCTTCGGGCATAACCGTGTCTCCCTCAACCCTGTTTGGAATGCTCTCTATGGCTTGGGATAGCTCGTTCAGTCTCCCCAAGTCTAAGCCGTAGGCTATGTATGCTTCCTCTAAGTTACTCTCAACTTCCTTGAGAGCTTGCTTGAGAGTAGATGGCTCTAAGGGTCTTATCGTATCCGTCGCCTTAACATAGTATAGGTCTTTACATCCCATGGCCACCACCTACCAGAATTCGATGAAGTTTCCCAAGATCCAGCATCCATCTGGAGGCGAGAACCTTAACCCCAATAGATAGTTTCTAACCCTGTCTTCTGTCCACCATGATCCTAGGTCTGCGGTATATACTACTGACTCATCAGGCCAAGCTGGATAGATTAGAACCTTATAATCGCCGACCCTTACGGAGACCTTTTCAGACCATACCACCCAAAGCCAATCATCCCCAGCAACAGCCCCTACGCTCTCAAATCTAAGCTCTTTTCTTACTTCTGTTCTCGCGTCTTCAGGATAGCACAATACTAAGCGCCCGTAGATTCTTAGGCTATCCTGATTTTGGGAACCGCCCGTAAGCTTTAAGGTTTTGCCTAGATAGTAGTCATAAACCTCAAAGACTGGTTGGCCTTTAATGGTGATTGCTTCATTTACATTCCACTTAAGATTCCAGACATCAAATATATGAACCTCGTATGGGATTTCGTATGTTTCAAGAGTTTCTCCATCTGGGCTGTCTTTTCTGTATTCTATCATAAGCTTTACTTGTTCGATAAGCTCTCCCCCGTCCCCCACCTCTTTTGCAGTTGGTGTGTATCTCTTCTGATAGAGGTATATTTTCTTACTCTGATTTGGGTAAATTGGGCCAAAGGTGTATGGCTCGTAAACCCACTTATCCTTATTTAAGTATGCATATACGTAGATGGGTCTCCTATACCTGTTCCTAACCCCCCATCTGAACCCTATCTTCATTACGTCATAATTAAGAATTTTAGCCGTATAGACTTTGAGCATCGTAAAGCTATTGTATCATGTAGTATTTATATAGTTTTCTAAATCCAAAAAGGATGGGGGAAAATAGACTTGGAAAAGATCATCTACGAGTTTTTTGTGAATTGCGGAGAAGAGAGCCTTCCTGATAAGATAGATCTGAAAGGAGTCGAGATTATCGGATGGGATAAGATATGGGATAACTGGTGGAAGCTCAAGATCCGACTGCCTAGAGATATGCTAACCAATGTTGCTGAATACCTTAAAAAACAGGGGATAAGGCTAGCTCGGTCGGCTAATTATTAGGACGGTTTAAGATGTAAATACATATATATTGGCGGGAGGTATTATTGTTGTGGGAACATGGATAAGGAAGACGTTTTAAAGTGGATACATGATAAGGTTTCAGAGACACTAAGAAACTCTTTTGGAGAGGAAGTGGCTAAGGCTTATGAAACTTTCCAGAAGGCCATAGTTGAGAAGTCTAAGAGCTGGAAAGACTTAGATCTCCTCGCTAAATGTCTCAGCTCCCTGCTTCTCGAGACATTATCCAGAGGAGCGCTGATAAAAACCAAGCATGTGAAAAGCAATGAGTTTAAACTTCTCTTCGGATACCTTTCTCAGTTAATAGATTATCTAACGTGGTCTAGTAAGATAGCTGAAAGCTTGGCCGAGGGAATAATACTAGGTCTTAAATCAGTAGGCTTCGCTCTGGACGATGAAGAAATGAGGTTCTATGAAAAACTCCTGAAGGAGTCCAAGTCTAAGGTTAGTGGGTAAGGGGGGGAGCAAATGGCCATTAAGGGAGTCTTCCTAAAGAAAGTGTCCAAGAAGGTTTGGCAGAGAATGCTCGATATAGCGATGGATCAGGATCTGGATAAAGGTGGGCTGTATGATGCTAGGCTAGCAGCCATAAATATCTGGTGCAGCCCTAGCGATAAGCCTAATGATTTTACTGAACCCATACTTAGGGGGAGATTGAGATATCCTAGAGCATACGTAGCTACCATATACGCTTACCATACGAACAAAGGAGATGTCGTCCTTACGCTTAGCGTTGAGAAGGATAGTCGTGAAACCTTTAGATGGGCTAAAGAGAAGGCTATCAACCTTATTGAGAATGCGGAAAGAGAGCAGTTCGCAGAGAAGATAGTTATTTGTCCTTTCTGCAATAGAAAGTTCCATGATTTAAAGCTCTTCAATGAATTCGTAAATCATCTGGCCAAGCATGTTAAGATCAAATCTGTAATCTTGTCATCTGAAGGCTATCTAATCGAAACCGAGCATGGAGTTATCACTCCTAGAGAATATCTTAAATATGAGATCATTAAGAGGTGATATGTCTTGGAGGTAATGGCCAAGAAGCTTGTTTTAGAATATCTCAAAGCAAAGAAGAAGGTTTCCGTAGATGAGGTTGCTTCATTCCTTTTTTCTCAAGGTGTGAAGGAATCCGCAGGATATTACGCAATATCGGCACTACAAGCTCTCTATATAGCTGGTGATGTGGAACTCGAAATAACCGAAGACGGGAGCCAGATCTGGAAGTTGAAGAAAGGAGAGGATGAAAAAGTTAAGAATAGTAGAACGAATAAACCGTTCTCCCCGAGTATATATAGGGTGATACCATGAGCGAGAGCAATTTACCAGTTATAATAGCATTTTTGATTGAGGTAGGTGCTATTGTAGCTATAATGGTCTTATTTTTTTATTTGCTCTGGTCTTTAATGGAAGCTTCAAAAATATGTTGGTGGAACTTTACCGAATGTCCTCTTAGAGGCTATGCGGAGCAATTGCTGAATTCCTCATCCTATTCTATCCCCTAGTTCGAGACCTACCGCTATTCCAATAATTCCAAGCAGATATGCTAGCATAGTCTTTTCAAGCATCTGTATGTAATTGTTTTCGTAGAGACCTATTAGAATTCCTATCGGTATCGCTATCAGCAATATGAAGACCGCTCCGAAAACGTAGGCCACGATAAGGTATGGTAGCGACGATCTCCAGTCCATACTCAAAAATATGCAACTACCAAAATTTATATATTAAGTCTCAGAGCATTAAAAGGGAATGGGTAAGTATAGGATTCACAGCACAGAGCCGAGCAAGTGGGGTTTAACTAGGAAAAATCAGCTATATTTTGCTAAATGGTCTGAAGGAGTTATTGTGAAAGTTCATAAGTGGTATGATGGAGCAGCATTAATGATCTTCACCCCTAATCGAGGATACGGAATTAAGCTGAGAACAGAGCATATCGAAGCATTAATAGCCTATTTGAGAGGGGATATGGCCAAGGTAAAAGAAATCATAGAACATAAAGACGACCTAGACTATATAGAAGACCTAGGAGAGACCGAATAATAATGAGAAAGCTAGCTGTAAGCTTTAGTGGTGGTAAAGATAGTCTGGTGGTATTACATCGCATATTAAGAGAGAATCCTAAGGTAATTGTGGTTTTCGTTGATACTACGATTTCAATTCCTGAAAACGTCCGATATGTGGAGAGCTTGGCCAATGAATGGGGATTTGACTTAAGAGTATATAGACCTCCAAAAGATTTCTTCACGCTACTATTAGAAAAGAAGATTTGGCCGAGAAAAAACACTCGATGGTGTTATACAGAGTTAAAGATGAAAGCCTTTCAGAGAGCCGTTAGAGAGCTAGGGATTGATGGTTTCTACACGGGTTTGAGAAGGGAAGAGTCATGGCGTAGAAGGGATAGGCCGATTAGATACTGGAATGTGAAAGCTAGATACTGGCTGGTTAATCCGATCATTGACTGGGATAGCTCCCAAGTAGAGAGTTATATCAGAAAGCATAACTTGCCTCTGAATCCATGTTACAAGCTCTATGGAACTACTGGATGTTGGTATTGCCCGTTTTTGACCAAGCAAAAGGTAATAAAGATAGCCTTGAGACATCCTGAATTGATAGAGAAGCTAGCTCCTTACGAGAAGATAATAGAGCCTGCTTTCTTTTTTAATGGTAAGCCTTGTAGTGTAAGAGAGATATTAGCTCAGAAAAACCTTATTGGGGTTATTTGAGTCTTAGTGGTTTTCTTTGATACTCGTTCTAGAAGGCTTAAATAGGGCTGGAATCCCCTATCTCATGGCATATAATCTGTGGGGGAGACCCCGTTTATAGGGGCGATGAACCCACTTTTCCTTTTCATTATCCCGCCGTTATTTGTTTTATTAGTTTTGGGGTTTTTTGTTCTATTGTTGCTGTTGCTGTTATTGTGTAGATTTGGGCTTTTTGGTTTTGGTTGGGTCTTAGGAGTCTTCCTAGTCTCTGGATGAGCTGTCTTTTGGTGTGGCCTGTTGCGAGGATTATTCCTATTTTGGCTTCTGGGACGTCTATTCCTTCGTCTAATGCCCTGCATGCTAGTAGGACGTTGAATGTTTTTCCCCATTGCTGGAATATTTGATCTCTTATGGTTTCTGGTTTCCGCGAGTGGTAGGTTTCGGCCGGTATCCCGTTCTGGATTAGGTATTTCTTGGCCTTTTCTATGCTCTTGATCGACTCTGAGAATACTAGGATTCTCTGGTCTCGGTGTCTTTGCACGATTTCTAGGAGCTTTGGGAGCTTGTTCTCGGCCTCAGCTAGGATCTTTTTCCTGCGCTGGTTTAGGATGTGGAATCTGGTTTCTAGGTCTTGGTCTCCGTCGTTGAACCCGTATCGGGCTAGGATTCTGAGTCTCCTTAGTTCCTGCTCTACTCTGATATACTCGTAGTATTCCTGCGGGGTTAGATCTACTTGAACGTCTATGATCTCGCAGTCTGCTATCTGATTGGTTTCTCTGGCCTTCCACAGCTTTAGGTGATAGACTACTGGGAGCATCTGGAGTATTTTTAGATGACGGTTATCCGCTCTCTCGATTGTGGCCGTAAGTCCTAGGACGGGTTGGCCGTCTAATGCTTGAACGATTCTGATCCAGCTTCTAGCTCCCGCATGGTGGATCTCGTCTAGGATCACTAGCTTGAAGTGCTTTAGCAGCCATAGGTTTGAGGCCACGGTATTGTATATACTGATGGTTATCCTGCCGATCCTCTTCTCTTTACCGTAATAGGGGCTGGCGGGGACTCTGATTATCCTCCTGATCCTCCTATCCCATGTCTTGAGCAGCCTCTCGGTAGGAACCACTATTAGGGCTGGATATCCGAGCTCGCGGATCGCGGCCAAGCCTACGTAGCTTTTACCCGTTCCCGTAGGGGCTACCACTATACCCCTATATCGGCTTTGAATCCAAGCGTTAAGGGCTTCTGTTTGCCATTCTCTGAGCCGCAACATCCCCAATAATATAATGTAGCTACATCTATTTAACCATTAAGGAAAAAAGGGGGGAGTTAGGCTAGGCCAAGCTCTTTAGAAATTCCTTGACGTATTCGGGTAGTGGCTCATATCTCCACTCGCTGCCATATCGATATCCGCACTTAGGACACTTGTTAAGCTCCGAGAACTGCCATAGCTTCTCTAGGTTCTCCGCTCTCAACAGCTCTGGGTTCTCCGTTTCCAATAGCTTGACGGTCGGCTTTTGGTGGGCGCAATACGGCCTACAATCGTTTAGATGCCATGCCTTCCAGACTCCTAGCAATCTTAGGAACGCCTCTTCTGGAATATTCAGCCTCTCGAACATGTGTTTCTCATAAGCCTCTTCTAGGATGTCCAGTATTTGGCCGACGTAGATCAACTCTTTTCCATGGTATATCTCTCCGCTTATGCTCAGAGTTTCGATCTTATCGACGGCGCGGCCATGGATGTCCTTAAACTCTCCCTCCTTTTCTCGGATCTCTATTCTCAGCTCGACCCTGCACGCCGTATTAGGATATCCGAAGAATTGCGGTTTAATCCATCCGACCACCAGATCCTTAACCCATCTTCCCGCCCGCATCTCTCGACATTATAATGTCTCAGCCAATATTTAACGGTAGCTACATTACTAAACGATTGGTAATACCGAGGGGCGGGACTCTGAACGGCGCTACTCTGAACGGCTCTACTCTGAATTAATTATATTTTTTGGGGGGTTGGGTGAAAGTGGGGGTCTCGAGCCTCTTCTCGCTGCTTACTTGGGTCGTCCGTATTGCATGCCTATCGGATTTGGCATTTTCCTATTTCTCTCTATTGCTTGGTGGAATATCAGCACTAGGGCTATATCGCTTAGCCATGAGAAGAATAGCATCATCAAAAATATTGGCAATGCTCCTAGGTTTATCCCATTGACTTGAATATAGCGGATTATGCTCATTCCGAAAACAAATCCGTTTATCGCGGCGACTAATGCTCTGGCCAATATTTGGATCGGGTTCTTAGCCTTCTTAGCCTTTTCTGGCTTTTTGGCCTTAGGCTGCTCTCTGTCTCGAGACTGCTCGCGGAGTTCCTTAACATGCTTATCTAATGTGTCTTGAATTAGCTCTTTAGCCATGGCCTTAAGGTCTGCTCTTACTTCCTTAATTGAATCCTGCACAATGTCTTTAACTATTTTATCTAGGTCTATTGAGGCCATGGCCTTATCGGATAGCTCTAGGGTCATGGCCTTAACCTTTTCAGCTAATCCGTTCTTGATCTCATCTAAGTCTAATTGGTTGATTATCTCGGTTTTGAGTTCTTGCTCTATCTCGGCTTCTAATTCCTTTTTTATTTGGTCTATTATTCCGAGCCTCTCGGCCTCATTATAGATGTAATTAGTGTATTCGTCTTCTACGGCCTCTTCTGAGATCTCAGACTCTTCCCATTTATACATAGGATAAGCTTCTTTGAGTTTTCTTAGGTTCTCTGAGTAGCTTAGGGTTGGGTCGATTATCTGAGACCAGTCTATCTTATAGGGGTCTTCGTCGGGGTTCAGCTTTTCAAATGTCTCGATCAAGTTCTTTAGCTCTAGGTATTTGAGCCTAAAGCCGTCCCCCTTATTTTTGCTTAGCTCGACCCAAATCCTCTCTATGTCCTCGGTTTCCATCTCAAGACCCCCGACATTTAGATGTCGCTACATCTATTTAAGCTAATCGGATCTAAATCCCTAGGGTATTACGCTATGCTTAGGCATGTAGTTACATTTAAATAAGTCTTTAGACATTATAATGTCGAAAAAGTGGGGCGGTGGAAAAATGGAAAACCCGACCGTTAAGATCTTTGTGAACTTGTGGGCTTGTAAGGTAACGGTGCAGATAATCCAGCGATATGAGATTTTCAGAAAAGCGGATAGGGATGGGGTTAAGAGGTTCGTCATAGAGGCGGATAGCGGTGGTTTCAGTTGCATTGAGGTAAGGAATGGACACCTATACTATGTTAATTATCTATATCATAGAGAAAAGGGTAAGATTCCGATAGAAGAGAAGCCATTAACCGAGGCTGAGGCCAAGGATTTGATAAGAGAGCATTATGAGAGAGTAGTTGAGCGGATGCTATGGGGAGAGTAAGACCCCTTTAATCCCCTTATTTTTTGGTATTACCTTAGTTTTTTGATTTAGTTACATTTAAATAAGGGCTTAGACATTATAATGTCGAGGTGGTTGAGGTGAAGATAAAGCTCCTTGAACTCGGTAAGGATTTCGTCCCTGAGGTCAATGACTACACGGGTAGGCCATATTATAGGAGAACTAGGAGGCTGATCATCCCTGAGGTTAAGCTAGATTTCAATGATTTCCTAAAGGCTGCCATGAAGTTCAATGAGCGGATGAAAAAGAAGGGTAAGAGCGCGAGGCTCGAGGCTAAGGTTAGGGTGATCGACGGAGAGCCTTATTATGTTCTGAGGCGCGCGGATAGGGTTAAAGGGGATGACATTCCATTATACTATAATCCGCGGACTAGGAGGTTTTACACGGCTTTAAGGTATCCGACTAGGAGAAAAAAGCTTACTAGCATTGTTCTGATGATGAGGTTAGCAGCTCTAGGAGTAAGGTATAGGAGGGCTTAGATATGGCCTATCAACAGAGTTTAATCGAATATTTCGATAAGGAGAATCGGCTTAAGCTCGAGAAGGATAGGGTATTTTATGAGTTCATTAAGTATGGCGCGGGCTTCTTGAGTCATCTAATCGACGGAGTGCGTTACCTATATCCGAGTCCATGGATTGAGCGCGGAGATAAAAAAGAGGCTGGCTTTATAATCGTCGATGAACTAGGAGAGATCGCTTCTAGGTTTAAGTGTAATCCTAAGGCTTACATGAATCAGATCATGGCCTTAAACGTATTGCTCTACTCAATGAAACTGAAATACACGCCATTGCCTAGGCATGTCTTCGGCTTCGAGATAATGCTCGAGTAAAATCCCCTTTTTTATCCATATTACGACCGTATTATTAAACTATAAATAAAAAAAGTGAATATGATAAGGGTAGCCATGGCCTACCAGATCATCGATCCACTCAGGATCTCATTAAAGCCTAGGGCGAAAGACGTATTTAAACTTTTTCTTTCCCATAGGGTGTTATCCCGTAAGAAGATCGAGAAGCTTCTAGGAATAAGGAAATCATGGGCTCATAGGCTAATCCAGATTCTGGAGCGCTACGGATTCATTAAAGCAGCCTATGAGAGTAGGAGAGCGCCATATCAACACTACATCCTAAGGCTATGCTTCTGGCCTCTCGAGACAGGGGGGGATGGCCAAGACCAAAACAATGCGGAAAGTGGTGATCAACCCCCCTAGAGGTAACATCCGCGAAAGCATCCGCGAGGTTAATCGCGCGAGGCCACATCCAGCAACAATACTATGAGAGAGAGTATCCGCGAGAGCATAGAAGAGAGCATAAGAGGGAGCAATAACAATAACAATAACGAATGCTCAGAAATAAAATTACGAATAAAATTATGAATAAACGCTGTTGATGATTCTTATAGATAAAGATAATAGGT
>Ga0180302_10000093_pt1 | contig 34210 bp, 37 predicted proteins | sample GuaBasSediGuay17_FD_121794 | JGI IMG/M metagenome (GOLD analysis project Ga0180302, IMG submission 121794) | Subseafloor sediment microbial communities from Guaymas Basin, Gulf of California, Mexico - Guay17, Core 4571-4, 12-15 cm | ecosystem: Environmental > Aquatic > Marine > Hydrothermal... | reverse complement strand
GATGTATACTCAATAAGAGGTGTAGGCACAGTTCCAGTAGGTAGAGTTGAAACAGGAGTGCTCAAAGTGGGTGACAGAGTAATCTTCATGCCAGCTAACAAGGTTGGTGAAGTGAAATCCATCGAGACTCACCATGTCAGAATAGAAAAAGCCATTCCTGGAGACAATATAGGGTTTAATGTTAAGGGCGTATCGAGGGATGAACTGAGAAGAGGAGACGTCGCAGGGCATCCTGATAATCCACCAACAGTCGTCGAGGAGTTTGTTGGTAGAGTATTCATCCTCTACCACCCAACAGCCATAGGTGCTGGCTACACTCCTGTACTGCATGTTCACACAGCAACTGTACCCGTTAGATTCGCCGAGCTTATGAAGAAGCTAGATCCCAGAACTGGAACAACCATAGAGGACAATCCTTCGTTCGTTAAGCAAGGAGATGCAGCCATAATAAAGTTCAAACCACTTAAACCCGTAGTAATTGAAAAGTATTCTGAGATCCCACAACTAGGTAGGTTCGCTATAAGAGACTCTGGCAGGACAATCGCAGCAGGAACTGTAATTGAGATAAAGAAAGCTGAAGTTAAATAACCCTCCAATAAATCTTGGTGTTAGCAATGCCACGCTTCGTGAGAATAAAGTTAGCGAGTACATCGGTTGAGTCGCTTAACGAGGTCTGTGAAGAGATAAAGCGTATAGCGAAGAAAACAGGGATCAAGATAAGGGGCCCCATACCCTTACCCACAAAAAGACTTGTCGTGACTGTTAGAAAAGCGCCTTCAGGAGAAGGAACGCACACATTTGACCGATGGGAAATGAGAATTCATAAAAGAATTATTGATATGGACGCCGATGAAAGAGCCATGAGACAGTTGATGAGAGTTAGAGTACCTCCTAACGTTAAAGTAGAAATAGAGCTTAAATAACAAACTTTCATGTAATTTTATCTCATACTGACACAAATCATAAAAAGCACTAAATAGAGGAAACCCGAGTAAGCTTTTATAACAGCACATTCCTATTATTCTCGTCAGGAATAGCTATCTAGAAGCCGGGGTGGCCGAGTGGACTAAGGCGCCGGCCTGGAGTAAGTCCTCAGAAAGCCGGTGTCCCGTAAGGGACGCGAGGGTTCGAATCCCTCCCCCGGCGCCTCCCCTATCTAAATGTTTTTGTAAATTACACCACCGAATGAAAAAGTACAAACAGGAAGACAATCAGTAATTAAAGCTACTCGGCTTCCTGCCTCTTCTAAGCATTATGCGCAACGCCATAAGAGATATTATCGCTACGATGGCAGCTATTACGACTTGCCATGGTGTATGAGCGCGCTCCTCCGTGCTAGGCTTGGGAAGCTCATAAAATACTAGATCTCTATCGGAAAGAACACAGAAGCCATCATCATCCTCTGTGCCCCTAACCTGGACTATTATTGGTTGATTGGCTTTAATTATGTGAACAGACTCACTAGCTGGCAAATCAATATAGTGATCTGCAGCCAAACCTACCTTCCCTCCATCAATTTTAAGGATAGTATCAAAGGGTGTAAATATAACTCCACCACCAGGAACTATAACTCTATATTCAAGGTTAGCTGGTACCCCCACTTGACCACCTAAAATTGTAGGGAATACCTTACCCATCAACTCCTCACTGCCCCATTGAAGGCGTAACACACTTGTATGGATACTAATTAGCCCCGTACTAACCATGTGGAAATATCCATGTATCCTATCCACTCTTTGGAACCATACTCGCATAGACTTAACGTCCTCTTCGGAAAATACATGCTCGTAAACACTAACGCCTCCACGATACACACTCACCTTACAAGGCTCATACGCCACTACTAAGATATAGGGATTAGTGAGCCCCCATATAACAGCTGAGAATTCCTTACCTACAGGCATTCCTCTCGCATCAACTAGAGGTATTCCAGATTTGGCACCCCCCTCCATAATTGCGATTCTGCCAGTCGACACAACTCTAAAAACTTGGCCTAAAGCCACACTTAATATTTTTGACTGACCTTGTTGTAGCTGGAACTCTTGAAGCCTCTTACCCTCAGAATCGTATACAGTCACTCTAGTATCTTCAAAAGCCAGAACAGTTGGCGGAATGTCTGAAATGCTGACAGGTGTAAATATGAATTCATGACCTACATAGTTGCCATTAGTCGAGGTGAAATATATAGTTGCATCCTCACCTACTCTGCTGCAAACAATTACTGTTAGTCTACCACTTGACTCAAGTAAGTAATGGCCAGGCGCTATCTCATGGACTATCATTTGCATTCTCTCTATTGCGCCTTCAAGAACTAAACTCTTGCTTATTCCCCCCTTAACCAGGTTGTGAAGCCTATAAGTAGAACTATTCACTCCTATTATGATCAACGTCCTATCCATAGAGGCCCAGAAGTAATACCTATACTCTCTGCTTTCTAAAGAGAATTGAAGGAGAGGTGTAATCATTACAAATATTATTAAAAGAGATAGTACTTTGAAAAAGACTCTGTTAAATCTCAAAAGTAACACCTCATTCTTAAAGAAAGTTGATAATTTAAAAACTTTACGTTAGATAATAGATTGCTTAAAAATGTAAGTTATCCTATGGCTTTAATAGTACTCTTATAAGGACTAGTATTACCTTAAGCTTACAAAGAGAAAGCAGGGTTCTTGCTGATACATCATATCTTTTAATACCTCCTTACGAATAATTAACTAACCTGGGAGAGAGCATGAAAAGGTTTAAGTTCCTTGAGCACATGTCGGATGCGTACGTTGCAGCTTATGGAAAAACACTTGAAGAAGCCTTCGAAAATGCTGCATTGGCCATGTTCGAGGTCATGACTGACACGAGTAAAGTAGAGCCTAAGGAGAGATTTAAAGTGGAAGCGACAGGCTTCGACTTGTATTCACTATTATATAGCTGGCTTGAAGAATTACTTATAATCTATGGTGTTAACAATGTCTTATTGTCTAGATTCAAAGTACACGAAATAAAGAGGATTAACGAAGAATACTTGGTAAGAGGAGAAGCTTATGGTGAGCGTTTTGACCCCTCAAAACATGAACAAAGGACAGAGGTTAAAGCCGTGACCTATTCGCTCATGGAAGTATTAAAGAAAAACGGAGAGTATGAAGTTAGAGTAGTCTTTGATATCTAAATCTCAAATTTCTTCTTAAACTTATCTAGGAATACTATTTCCTCTAAGGATTTTCTAGGTCTAGGCCCTGGAGTCTCTGCTGGAACTCCAACCGGCATTAGTGCAACAACTCTGAGGTCATCGGGTATTTCTAATATCTTTTTAACTTTCTCCTCATTGAAAGCGCCGATCCAACAAGTCCCTAGCCCGAGCTCTGTCGCTACGAGTGCGATGTGTTCCAACGCTATCATTGTATCCTTGTCATGCCATCTAGGAGAGGCTTTGGGGTTAGACACACCAACTATTATAACGTCAGCATCTGCCATGAACATTTGATTCGCTGCAGCTTTAGCTACTTCCTTCTTCAGCTCAGGATCTTTAACCACGATGAAGTACCATGGCTGCCTATTTCCAGCAGAAGGAGCCCAACGCGCAGCCTCGAGTATCTTGATTAGGGCGTCCCTCTCTATTGGTTCCGGGACGTACTTCCTGATACTTCTTCTCTTCAAAATGACTTCATACGCACACATACTAACTTCTATTAAGCTGACCTGAATATTTAATTCTTCTACAACTTGAGAGTCTTTACTTTATACTCTTCTAGCTTCTCCTCTTTGACCTTTACTCCTAATCCAGGCTTTTCAGGAACTCTAACGAAGGGCTCTCTTATTTCCAGCCCCTCAACTAGCATGTCACTCAAGAATTGAGGACCATTAGTATCAACTGGGGCAACTATGTTTAACGTTGAATACAGATGTATGGAGGCAGCGAATCCAACACCGCTCTCAGTCATACCGCTACCTAGACAGCTTATGCCAGCAGCCTCAGCTAAGTGGTATATCTTTAAAGAGTTCTTAATGCCTGACTTAGCTACCTTTAGCACTAACATGTCTAGAGCCTCCATACTTAGGAGCTTCAACAAGTCATAATGTGTAAAGAGAGACTCATCAACAGCTACTGGGACTTTAGTTTTAGCTACTATTCTCCTTAATCCATGAAAGTCATAGGTAGGGACTGGTTGTTCTAAGCAGATAATATTTTCTAATCTCTCCACTGTTCTTAACAGCTTAAGGACGCTCCAACTGCTATATGCCTGATTAGCATCTAACCAAATCTCGCAATTATCACCCACAGCATTTATCAAAGCATTTATAAGCTCAAGATCTCTTTCGACATCTCCCATAATCTTCAGTTTAAAGCATTTATAGCCTCTTCTTCTCATTTCCTTGCTTATATCAGCTACTTCGTTCACGTTTCCTGAGATCAATGCAGCCATTTCAACGTAGTCAGTTAGCTTGCCCCCTATAAGTCTATGGAGCGGAGTTCCAGTGTACTTACCTATTAGGTCGTGTAAGGCAAGGTCTACTGCAGACTTGGCAAAGGGACAACCAGAGCTGACAACAGGAGCCAATACATTATCGAGCTCTTTGTGAATTTCATTAAGTTGAAAAGGATCTTTGTTCAGTAATACAGGACTTAGGTATTTCTTTATAGCCACGCATATGGACTCCATGGTTTCATACATCCAGGAGGGCATTGGCCTAGCCTCTCCCCAACCAACCTCTCCATCACTTGTAATCAGTTTCACATAAACGTGCTGTCCAGGCACACCAGGCTTTCCTACATACCCTTTAGATATCTTAAAGCTTCGAATGAAAGGGATCTCTAAAGGTATGACTTCAACATCTCTAATTAACATCTCCTTCCCCAACGCACTATTAGCTTACAACTATTTAAGTTGAGTGCAGCACGACTTTATAATAGACTATATCAGTATGTTACTTTCAACCCATACTCTGAAAGACTTTCTTATTAATGATAAAAACTTTAGGTAATGGTGATCGCCAAAATGAGCTACTTAACAACAGATCTACTCAAGAAAATAGTTTATTCATCCTTTAGGAAGGCGTGGGAGGATGATCATCAGGCAAATGTTACATCACCTAATATCATTTACGTAACAGAAGTATGTCAATGTCTTTTAAGAAGCTGGTTCAATAGAACCCTAAAGGCGCCACCATCAGATAACAAGGTCGTATTAATGGTAATGGGTGATAGTGCACATTATATCATGAAAGATTATTTTCCATTAGGCGAAGGCGAATATACGTCAGAAAGACTTGTAGATGGAACTATCAAAGTAGTAGGAAGGGCTGACAGAGTCCTTGAAGATGTAGTGATAGAATTCAAAACAGTGTCTAGGATTCCAGAATCACCCTATGAAGTACACGTTAATCAAGTCCAGCTGTACATGTGGCTCTTCGATAAGAAAAGAGCACTACTGGCCTACGTTAGTAGAGCTAATGGTAACGTAAGGATATTTGAAATATTAAGAAATGATGATATTATAAGCAAACTAATAGACAGAATTCGGCTATTCGCTAAATGTCTTAAAAACGGTAAAGTACCTGAAGCTGAACAAAGCTCGCTTTGTAATTTCTGCGAGTATCGTGAATTATGCGCTAGTTGTGAAGATGGTAAGAAGAAAGATTAGATATCCTGACTCTTTTGGTACTCTAACTGAATTCTAGCCTGCTATGTTTATCAGGTAATCACTTTAAGGTTGATTAGGATACTTGATACGTCTCTCTAATATACCAAGAAGTCGGTAAGCTTATATTTCAACAAGTTAACTATAATCCTGACCTAAGGCCCGGGTGGTGTAGTCTGGAAACATGTCGGCCTGTGGAGCTTAATGGGCGCAGAGAGCCGAAGATCCCGAGTTCAAATCTCGGCCCGGGCCCTATTTTTCTCTGAATCCTTAGCATAGAACTCCTCTTTGGACAACTTCCAAAATAAGACCAAACCTACATATGTGACCCTTAACCTCTTCTACGCTAGAATAATCGAGAGATTGACGCCAATAATAATGTGACCATTTTATCACTTGCCAACTACTTAAAGGTAGAGGAACCGGCTATGACTCAACTGGCAATACCCTATAAATCTTGACTTCAGCACCATAATAACGGGCTAGCTTAGCTACAGCTAGTGCTGTAGAGAAGTCTTCACATAATAAAACACTCTTTTGGACAAATCTACATCTCCTACGGTCCATTATTCTCGAGAGGTTCTTATAAAACTTCTCAGGAATGCTTCTTCTAAAGGAGAGCTTGAAGTCATAGACCACTAAATATGTGTCATCAGTCTCTAGATCTTTTTCTGATTTTTCTAGCTCCGAGAGCACCATTTCGGCTAAACTCTTTCTAGGCATTCTCTCGCGTAGTAGTGGAATTCATAGGATTAATCCCTATCTTTTACTTTAAGAGATAAGCGCTGCTGAGGGATGAGTAGCCTACACTTCTTACAATATTTGAACTTAGCGACTATGTAGCCAGTTATAAAGTAGAGTAGTGAAGCTACTAGACCAATAGTGCCACTGACAGTTAAATTGAGTTGAAGAGAGACATACATACCCATAAAGGAAGACAGTAACGACACTATTATAGACAGTGCTATGGCTTTCTCGAAACTATGAGTTATCTTTCTCGCTGTTGCTGCGGGAGCCACTAAAAGAACAGTGGTTAGTATAGAACCAACGGTTCTCAAACAAATCGTCGTGACTAACGCGATCAAAACGGTCATTAAGAAATGGTAAAAGGTCACGTTTAGTCCCATAGCTCTAGCTCCTTCTATATCAAATGTTATGAACTTGAATTCCTTGTAACATAACATGAGTACATTAATAGTAATCAATGAAACTGAAGCTAAGAAGAGTATATCTGTTAGTGTAACTCCTAGCACATCTCCAATGAGATAAGTCCATACAACTACGACATATTCCTTAACCAAGGACACGAGTGTGACAGCTAAAGCTGTTGAAAACCCGAATAGAAGGCCTATTACCGCCTCGCTTTCTCTAGTGCTACTAATGCTCAAGTTAGCTATCACTATCGATAGAACCAAGTTCATTGATAAGGCTCCTAGGTACGGGTCCACGCCTAACAGATGACCTAATACTGCTCCAGCTAATGCCGTGTGAGCTAAAGCAGCTCCAGCTGATGATAAGTTTCTTGAGACTACGTATATCCCTAGTATAGCTGTTGTTATAGACGTTATAACGGAAGCCATGATAGCCCTGATCAAGAAGAGCGGAATCAACTCCTCAATCACCTCTTCGAGATCGCTCTAGAGAGGTAATACTTTAAAACCTTCTCGGGCTCTCCAATTGCTAAGACTCTCTTATTCAATAGCATCACTTCATCAGCGATCTCAAGTACATCATTTATATCATGCGATACCAATATCACAGTAACGCCTTGTTTTGACATCTTCCTTAGAGTATCCATTATTAATGTTCTCGAAATGGAGTCCACACCAGCGAATGGCTCATCTAGCATTAAAATAGTGGGCTCTACACTTAAAGCTCTTGCTAATAAAACTCTCTGTTGCTGACCTCCTGAGAGATGTCTGAATGGCTCGCTCCATAGTTTCAAAAGGCCGACAATCTTCAATGCCTCCTTAGCTGCATCATAGTCCCTCTTCGAGAAGGCACCTATGCCTCTTTTCACAGCTCTTCCCATCAAAACTATGTCCTTAACTAGTATTGGAACCTCCAGATTCAATGAAGCTCTCTGAGGGACATAGCCTACTAACTTCCTAACTTCCTTAGGCTCTTTAAGGGGATCGTGCCCTAACACTCTAATGTGCCCCTCTACAGGCTTAATCAACCCTAGAATTGTCCTTAGTAGGGTAGTTTTCCCAGCACCATTGGGACCTACTATACAGAAGACTTTAGGAGTAACTATATCAAAAGTTACCCTTTCCAAAGCTGTTCTCCCATTGAACTTAACAGTCACGGAGTCAACTTCTATTACTTTCAATTCTATCACCTCTCTTTACTCACTAAATAGAGGCCAATTAGAGTCATTGAGAACAAAACTAGCAGTAAAAAGTACACCTGAAACTCGAAAGTCGAACTTAGCTCTCTCAAACTCCCTGAAGTGTAGTGAAGAGAGCACTCGCGACTCATTCTTATTGCAGTAAGGAGCGCTATCACATTACTTTTTATAAACGAAACGTAATCTTCTTTGAAATAGAGTGGAACACCAGCTAGATAAACTATTGGAACCCCAGTGGTTTCTGAAACTAGCTTAGCAACTCGTCCCTCATCTCCCTCACTTGCTGTGATTAAAACGACTATTACATCTGCTCCTTGAGATCTGATGGATTCTATAGCCTCTTTAATATCGTTAGGCCTAGCCTTTCTCTCTGCACCCTTTATAATCGTGCTAACTATCTTAAATCCTAAGAACTCAACTAGTGGCTTGAAATGAGGAGCCGCTAGAACCACCTTAGCTCCCTCAACATTGAAGGCTTTAACTACGCTATTTGTCCAAAGAGCTAGTTCATCTATAGTGTTGTTGAAATGCATTAGTCGCTCGTAATAGTAGTACGCATTGAACGGATCTACTTTAGATAAAGCATCATAAATCACCTTAGCTACTACTTTCGCGTTGGGCGGGTATAACCAGATATAGTGAGGGTTCTCCGCCTCATCTATGTGAATCCCTGCCTTAATCCACTCATTCCAAGAAATTTTCAAGCCTTTAGTCTCTCCCAGCATCTTTAGAAATGGCTCTCTTCCAACGGTTACATATATGTCACATTTAGCCACTAATTCTCTGTGTTGGAGCTCTGGAACAAACCTATGAGGATCACTACCGGCTGGAACTATTACCTTTACAACTACACGGTCGCCACCTATTTCTTTGGCTATAGCCCCAAGTGGGGCTATGGTAGCTACTATGAGAACTTTACCTGTCTCAATTAGACCTAGGACTGCAATTCCCAGATTTAAAGATGAAGTAATTGAAAAGAGGACAAAGATTACATTGATCAGAGAAACGGTAGACTTCATGGTATTCCTGTTAGGTATCACCTAACTTATTTATAAATCTTATTACCATAAACTAGTGAAAGTCCTTCATAAGGAGCTACACTTGACTAGAAGCGTTTGAACCTTTACAGCAGCAAGAAAGTTTTATTGGTATTAAATAACCATGGGGACATCTTCGTGGATGTCCTAAATATTGACACATTAAGTCCACGAGATCGTCAGATATGTACAGTTCAAGTCTTGAAGCTTCAAGACATGCCCTCTTTATATCTAGATTGAAGACTCTTACTAAGAGCGTCTCAAGTATTCTGTGCCTCCTCTCTACATTAATCAGAAGCGCCTTTCCCTTATTTGTTAAAATAACTCCCTTCCTTGGTACGTATATGACATATCCTTTGGAGTCAAGCCTTCTTACTGCATCTATGGCTGTCGGTTCTTTCACTTGAAGACATTTGGCTATTTCATTGGTGCTGGCATATTCATCGTTCTTAGTTAGCTTATCGATGACCTTGAGGTACTCAAACTCCCTCTTAGTAATATCCACCTACAATCACCCTCCTGAAGTTTACACGACCCACAGCGGTTTATAGCATTTACTGTTGTGGCATACAGAGAGAATTAGTGCCCCGGGCGGGATTTGAACCCGCGACCTTCCGGTATCTGATTTCTCTCATCCGGTAATCCGTCGACGAGCGTCCATCTTCAGCCGGACGCTCTCCCGCTGAGCTACCGGGGCTCTATACCTTAATATTATCTTGGGAGTTAAAAATCTTTTCGGAGAAACTGGTATATGTTGGCCTCAAAATAATCCTACACTGAAAACCAATTCAGGGAGCGGCTTTTCCTTTAAGAGTTATAGGGAGAGAAGTAAAGCTAAAATAGATGTTCTCTGAGAAGTAGTTAGGACTAAGTTTAACAGGGTCAAACATGAGCTATGCTCTTGATGCATTAATTAAGAGAAGAAAAGAGCTTGAGGAGCTACTTGAGAAACTGAAAAAGGAAAGAGACCAAGTTAAGGCAAAGCTAGACAGAGTCAAAGCTAAGGAGGATGAGCTCTACCAGAAATTAATGAAGACCAGAGATCCCATAGAAGCTAGTCGAACAGAAATACTTATGCAGAAAGTCTCTGAAATCAGAAGAGCAGAGGAGAGCAAGTTAGAGGATCTCGAAAGGAAGATTAGAGGAGCTGAACACGAGCTAGAGGACGTCAAGCGAAGAATAGAAATACTCAAGCCAAGAGCCGTCAAGTGGATAGTCGAGTACGAAGCCAAGAAATCTTAGGAACATATAAACACTTTTTATAATAACCGAATCTTACGCTCAATCAAACATTTTATTGAGAAGTACCAGATTGCTAAAAGCGCTACATAAACACCAATACCTAGAATGCTCCTCAGCGCACTATTACCAATATAGTTCATGATCACTAGTTCCACAAGCATTAAGGAGAGTACCATCATTAACCAAGCATAAGTTAATGTCATAATCAGAAACACTAAGGCATAAGTTTTTGACCTCTTCATATACTCGTCACCTTTAAGAGTGAAGATAGGAGGGATAGTACAGCTGACCAGGCCTCTAGCATTGTGATAACCTTTATCACTTCAAGTTCTGTTAATGGACCTGAAAACGCTAAGATTGTTCGCGTTAGAGTTAATGGTGCTCTTGAGTCACTATTAGCTACTAAGAGACCATCAGGTTTAACAATTATGGGCCTCACCTTTATGCTTCTTCGCTCCTTAATCCCTCCCACGGAGAGTATTATGAGGAGTGCATTGAAGATATGTGGGAGAAGTACAACTATCATCTCAAACTCAAGTCCAGAAATTATGGAAAGGGCTCCTATAGCTGCACCTACGGCATAGCTACCTACGTTCCCTGAAAACACTTTAGCTGGATATTTGTTGTAGGGAAGGTAACCTAGCAATGAACCTAGTAGAATTAATGAGAGAACTACGCCTATTTCACTATTCAGTATTATTGACGAAACGAGTAATGACGCTGAGGCTATACCACAAGTTATTGGCATAACTCCATTAAAGACCTCTAACATATTGACTGCGTTAGATGGAACAGCTATAGCTAACGGTAAAAGGAGCCAGTAAATTATAGTTAGTCTCAGTTTTCCCAGTACTGGTACCACAGGTCTTCCTAATTTTATCATACTAGGAAACAAGTAACCTGCTATAAACAGAGGTAGGCTAGCTATCACGGTAATTAACATCTTAGGATAACCTGAGAGTTGTTTGAAGTCATCAATGAATCCGGTAAGTGCTCCTATAATAACAGTAAGGAGAAACGTACTGACTTGGATCGGATACAGAGGCAAAAGTAAGAGGGCACCTAGTATCATGCCCAATGTCACTGCGATCCCACCTAATGTTGGGACTTTAGGTCTTTCAGGTTTATGTATATCAATTCCAACGAATCCTCTAGAGCTTGAAAACTTGATGATTAACGGTGTAAGGAAGTATGAAGATACAAAGCTGATTATTGATGCAGTTATGGTAATCAACCACATTCTTCAATCAACCCCTTAATGGCTCTCGTTAATTCATTAACAGCATTACTGATGCCTCTCTCTATTTTTCTCAACTCTATTTCCTTATAAACATAAGCAAGAATCAGTGGCAAGATGACAGTTACATCTCCATAAACGACTATTGATTTAGCCATAGGCTTTAGCTTCTTCCAGCTTATCGCTTCTCTGGGTTGAGCACCACTTAAACTACCATCCCACTCGACGGCCGTGGTGATGTAGATGGCGTAGTCGAGCCCCTCCTTAAACTGGCTCCACCATATCACATGATGTTTGCTGATGCCCCCTCCTAGTATGATGGCTCCAAGTCTCCTAGAGCTGAAAACTATGTCAGATAAAGCCTTTAAGTCAGCTAACATATCGAGAGTGAAATCATAACCCTTACTCCTGATAGTTTCTTTAAAGAACATCATACTAGTCCCAAAGGCTGAATCTACGATCCCTGGAGAGAACACCAGTGTACCCCTGAGGAATGCCTGCTTTAAAATTGAGTCATGGTCTTCAATTAAACTTCCGATGAAGTATAATAACTCATGAACACTCCACCTATCTTTGATGCTAATAGCCTTAGTCAAAGCCTTGAATGTGAACTCCTCAATAATAGGCCCGTAACTTTCCATAGGTACTAAGACATTTCCCAGCCTATGGATATCTAGTTCTCTCAACATAGTGTCATCATAATTGAAATCACCTTGGAAGTACTTACCACCAACCCCTCTGGCGATGTCATGGTCTATAGTTCCTCCAGTAGTTATAATCACGTCTACTAGCCCTCTTCTTACCATATCAGCGATTAGAGCTCTTAATCCAGTAGCCACCAAGTTAGCTGTAAAGGAGAGGAAGATAGTACATTGGGGATCACTAATCATCTCCATGAAGATATCTGATGCTCTAGCTATGTTCGAAGCCATAAAGCCACCAATCTCACTGAACTGCTTAACTAGTTCGTGAACCTTAATGTCACTGTATAAGTGCAGGCCTCTGACTTCCCTCTTGAGAATATCCTCCCTCTTCGACACGGTGAATTTAATGACTCAAAAACTATTTAACTATGTCTTATCCTCTACCTATCAACTACATAAAGATATATCTTATGACCCCGCCACCCCTCCTTAATTTCCTCGACTTTAACTGGCTTCCATCCTAAGACCTCAAAGTCATGCGAGACCACTCTTGCTCCAGGTCTAAGTTCTTTTTCAAGTTTTGGCCTTAGTCTCTCATTCACGCTGGTGAGGAGGTATAAAGTGACTACATCAGCATCACTAATATCTATGTTGAAGAAGTTCCCGTGTATTATTGTTATTTTCTCCTCTAATCCAAGCTCCTTAACCTTCTTAATACATTTTTCGACTAAATCCTTTCTTATCTCTACACCTACGGCTCTGGCGCCAAACTCCATAGCAGCTATTATCAAGATTCTTCCATCACCACAGCCTAAGTCATATACCACTTCTCCGGGCTTAACTTCAGCTAATTCTAACATTCGTCTTGCTACTCCCTCGGGGGTGGGGACGAATGGAACACTAGGTATATACGACATTGTTACACCGTTAAGAAATTCCCCTCAAAGAGTATCAAAAACTTTACTCTCTAACGCTAAAGCTAAAAACATTAGTCACCTTCAATTTAAGAGAGCAACGATGGATATTGAGCATGTATTGTTAAAGCTCTATAAGTACATTGATGTAATAATCGTGACGTCTACCTGCTTAATAACATTCATCAATTTGCCTAGCTTATTGATTGAGTTATATAAACTCTCATTCGGATTCGCCATGTTAATAACCTTTACGATAATAACACTTCCCATAACAATAATGTGGCTTCTACTCCTAGCTTGTGCTGCTAGAGGTGAGTTCCATGGGAATGCTAGAGCGACTCTCAGAGCATTAGAGGGCCTCATGAACGAAGAGATCAGGAAGCTAGACTCCTTTTATTTCAGAGCTCATACAATTCCTCATATTCTAATACAGTTATTATTCATAGCTTTCCTACTATTACACGGTAGCCCAAAACATTTAGAGGAATGTATCACTTTACTGTCTGGAGTATTCGTATTCCCACTTGTTATCCCACTACTCTCGAGGATACTGTCTAAAACTAGAAGAAACAATGTCCTGGAGAGTGAGTTTAAGAGAATATTTAAAATCAGAGTGGACTTCGTCGGCATCATAGATAGTTCTTCAGTGAATGGTTATGCTGTTAGCTCTCCTCTACATAAAGTCATATACCTTACCATCGCAGCTTTAAAGCTGAGTCAAAGTGAGCTAGAGTGCCTATTAGCACATGAAGCATATCATATTAGGTATAACAATACGTACTTATCATCAGCTATCCTCTTGACTGTGATCACGCTCATCTATACAGTCATCTCAGAAGTATTGAGAGTTGGTGTTTTGAATTTGAGAGAAGGTACTTCATTAGCTATATTAGCTCTCTACTTATCTGCTAGACTTCTGTTAAAGTTGATAATGAGGGAGTTTGAAAAAAGAGCTGATCTTTTCGCAGCCAGGCTTGTAGGACATGATAAATATCTCGAGTTCCTACATTCACTAAAAACTGAAGGCGACTCACTAGTACTATTCTCTGACATACACCCCAACATCGAAGAGAGAATTAGAGTAGTTGAAGAGGATTTAAAACTCAATAGAGCATCGAAAACTTAGAGTATCTTTGCTTAAGTTGAAGTCTTAACACGAGAGAAGATACCCAGAGGAGCCGGGGCGGGGAATTGAACCCCGGTAAAGTCGGTCTGCAGCCGACCCCCTTGACCGCTCGGGCACCCCGGCTTAGTCACATTTATTTCTCTTCCAGAGTATAAAACCATTTCGGGTGTTGAGTATCTTTAAATATTAAGTAAATAGTCTCCAGTCAACTTGACTCTAGGAGACGGATCACTCTCTCTCTATACTTGTCTTTTGTAAGAGTCTTCCTTCTGGATCTATTTCGCCTCTCCAGACCCTAGTACTGGATATGGGAAGCCCATCCTCGGCCAGAACTAAGGGAACTACGAATATGTCCAGCCCTCTTAATCCTCTCTTGACTCTCGCTCGATTGACTTGTAAAGCTCTGAGAAATGTTTCTTCACTTACAAAAAGAACTTCAACTTCACTATTTGTCAAAGCTGGTCCATACATGTCATTTAATGGATAGAAAATAGCTCTCTCTAAAACCCCCATCTCCTCTAGAAATTTTGCAAGGGTTGTAAGCCTCACGTAATAACTCTCTACTGGATGATTCTTCTCTAGCTTTCGCACATACTCATCGGTAGTTATACAGACTAACACTCGATCAGCCATCAGAAAAGCCCACTTTAATAGATGCTTATGACCTTTATGAAGCTTAGAAAAGGTACCAGCTACTATACCATAAGAGTACTCTCTGTTAGGCTTCTTCGATATAAATTCCATCACCTAACTCAATCAACTTCTCCTTTAGCTCTTCAGGCATTTCATCAATTAGTACTAATTCCTCTACTTTATGCATGACTTCTAGGTCCCTCTTTATAGGCTTCAACGTCTTAGGAGCATATACTCGTCCTTTTAGAGGTTCTTTCAATGCTATTTTGGCTTGCTTCTTATAAGACCATATCCTTCTGTTGAATTTTATTAGGTAGTCAATGAGTTGTCCATATTCTGGATGCTCAATCTTAACAGGCTCGGGAAACTTCTCTAGGTGTATGCTCCTCTTACCATACATTTGTCTCCAAATAGCATCCGTTACGAAGGGTATTATCGGTGCTAATAACTTCAGCACAGATTTCAGAGTCGTATGTAGGGTATACCAAGCGGCTCTCTGCTCCTCCTCACTAAACTCTCTATTTGTATTGTAAGCTCTAACCTTAACTGCCTCTATATAGTGGTCGGCAAACACATGCCATGTGAAGTGAAAGAGTGTAGTGGATGGAACGAAAACATCCATTTTCTTATAACTCTCAATGGTTTTCTTAATAGTCTCGTTTAAAAGAGATAAGATCATTTCATCTATTGGTCGTAACTTAGGCTGTTCGACTGGCTCAGGGAATTGAGAAATGAACCTAGCTATATTCCACAACTTAGTTATGAACAAGCCCCCAGTCTGTATATGTTGCTCTGAATACCTGTAATCACTCCCTAACTTTGCTTCAGAAGCAGCCCAGAATCGAATAGCATCAGCGCCATACCTCTTGACCACAGGGATAGGATCTATTATATTTCCCTTACTCTTGTGCATAGCCTCTCCTCTTTCGTCTAATCCCATGCCAGTTATTCTTACATATTTGAAAGCGGGCTTTCCCGTTAGTTGATATATCCTTAATAGCGTGTAATACAGCCAAGTTCTAACTATGTCCTTACCTTGCGGTCGTAAGCTCACTGGAAAAGCTCTCTCGAAGAACTTCCTATCGGTTAAGTATTTAGAGACGTATAGAGGAGATACGCTAGAGTCCATCCATGTATCAAAAACACGAGTTTCGCCGATGAACTCAGTGCTACCACACTTCTTACACTTATCAAATGGCGGCTCCTCAGCCCAAGGCCTATAATACCTACCTGGTTCAGGTAAATGAGGCTCTCCACATCGTTTACAATACCAGATCGGGATTTCTGTGCCATAGAATCTTCTCCTGCTAATAGGCCAATCCGTCGATACTGAGTTAATCCAATCGATCAATAACTGTTTGTGCTCAGGAGGATAGAAGGTCATTTCATCAACTAGTTTTAGAATATCATCTTTATATTCTAACTGCTTCAGATAGAACTCCTTCATAGAGATGTACTCTATAGGCGTCTTACATCTCCAACAAACAGGTACTTCATGTGTCACTTCTTCTCTTTTAATTAATAGACCTTGTTTTTCTAGGTCTTGAGCTATACGAATCCTAGCCTCCTTCACCGTTAGGTTGGCGTATGGACCAGCGAGCTCGTTCATACGTCCTTCTTCATCAATTACTATTTTGAAGGGAAGTTTCAATTCTCTGACTATTCTAACATCGTTTATGTCACCAAAGGAACATATCATGACTAAACCAGTTCCAAACTCCTTCTTAGCATAGGGATGTGCCATTATGCTAACTTCATGACCGAATATTGGGACTATTGCATGTTTACCTTCTAAATGCTTATACCTTTCATCTTCTGGATTAAAAATCACTAGAAGACATGCTGGCAATAACTCTGGCCTCGTTGTAGCTACTATTACGTCCTCATTCGTTTCCTTGACCTTGAACTTTATGTAATACATTGTGGTTTTTTCTTCAATGCGTTCTAACTCAGCGTCAGCTAACGTCGTCCTGCACCTTGGACAATAATTGTTAGGCCTTTCTGCCTCATAAATTAACCCTCTTTTATACAACTCTATGAAAGTGGCCTGAGTTATCCTCCTATACTCAGGGCTGTCTGTTCCATTGCTCCAAATTTGAAAGCTAAATCCAAATCTCTTTACTATCTCTACTAACTCTCTTTCCACTCTATCCAAGAACTCCTTGCACAGCTTCAAAAATTCCTCTCTCGGAACCTCCCACGCTCGAATGTTATATGCTTTCTCCACTTGAACCTCTACAGGAAGTCCATTCCTATCTGCATAGAAGGGAACTAGGACGTTATACCCGAGCATTCTATAAGCTCTAGCAATCATGTCTATGTGAGCATAATGAGCTACTGCTCCTATGTGCCATCTTCCACTCGCGTAAGGGGGTGGGGTATCTATAGTGAACACTGGTCTACTAGCATCAGAGTAGTCAAAGACGTAAACTTTCTCTTTTTCCCATAACTCTATTAACTTCAATTCTTCCTCTATATTCCATCTCTTTTCTTTGATTTTAGGCTTAAATTGCATTTTCACACCGTGTACTTTACCCTCATCATCAATCCTTTATAGTATGTGATCCTGGTTAAAATAATTTTAGGAAAAAGCCGTAACTTGATTTACAAATATTCCTATCAGCTAATCGCGATTTCTATCTCTCGTGCTGCTCCAGATTTAGGCAGACGTATTTCAAGGACGCCGTCTTTTAGAGATGCACTAGCACTCTCAGGCCTAACCTTAGCCGGAAGCTCTATTCTCCTCCTAAACCCTTCATATACTCTTTCTCTCAAAACGTAATTTCTTGAAGCCATTTCCTTCTTCTTTTCTTCAGAGTGTTCAGCGTAAATTTCAACGAAGTCTTCTGTTACTCTAACTTTCACCTCATCCTTCGAGAACCCTGGAACATTTACGTAGATCACGTACTCATCTCCCCTATCCTCTATGTCGGCCAAGGGTTCGTAAAATCCAAAACGCAACTCCCTGGGTGCTGACTTCCAAAACTCCCTAAACATGCGCTCAATTTGCCTCTGCATTTCGGTCAATGAGTCAAATATTTTCTTAACATAAATCTCCCCCTCAATCGACATCATGTCACCCTATAGACAAAACATGCAAAAGCTAAAAAACCTTATTACTTTATTGAAAAACTATATTTGAGGTGAACTATTTGATTGAAGTACGATGGCACGGAAGAGGAGGACAGGGCGTTTGGACCGCTAGCAACCTTCTAGCAATGGCAGCTTTAAAAGAAGGGAAATACGTTCAATCCTTCCCTACGTTCGGGCCTGAAAGAATGGGAGCGCCTATCATGGCCTTCACAAGGATAAGCGATGAGCCAATAGAGTTACACTGTAGCGTGTATGAGCCTGACATAGTTGTTGTCTTAGACCCTACTTTATTGGGACCAGGCATAATTGAAGGATTAAAGCCCAATGGCTTCATTATAGCCAATTTCCCCAGAGAGCTCGATGAGTTGATTAAGGTACTCGGTATAAGCAAAGGGCAATACAAAGTTTATGCAGTTAATGCTACAGAGGTAGCTGTTAAGATACTCAAGAGAGGAATAACTAACACAGCTATGTTAGGAGCCTTAGTCAAGGCCACCGGAATCGTAAAGCTCGAGAGCGTATTCGACGTAATTAAGGAGAGATTCTCAGGCGTAATAGCCGAAAGGAATATAGAAGTAGTAAAAGTTACGTATGAAAGTACCAAAGGTGGTTGAATTGGCAGAACTCAAGGGTTGGCGAGAAATACCTATAGCTGGAGTTCCATGGAAACTTTCGACTGAGTTTAAGACTGGGGATTGGAGAACCTTTAGACCTGTCATCGATCAAAGTAAGTGTGTTAAATGTCTGATATGTTGGATCTACTGCCCTGATATGGCTATTGAGTGGGATGGAGAAAAAGTGAGCGTAAATTATGATTACTGTAAAGGCTGTGGAATATGTGCTAAGGAGTGTCCAAGAAAGGCTATTGAAATGGTTCAGGAGGTGAGATGAATGGGAGAGAAGAGCGTAAAACAAGTAACCATGGCCTTAAACGGAAACGAAGCAGTTGCTTGGGCGATCAAACAGTGTGATGTAGATGTAGTAGCAGCATATCCGATAACTCCTCAGACAATAATTGTTGAAAGATTTGCTGAATTCGTAGCTAATGGTGAGGTTGATACTGAATTCATAGCAGTAGAATCTGAACACTCAGCACTAAGCGCGTGTGTAGGAGCAGCGGCTGCTGGAGCCAGGGCATTTACTGCAACAGCATCTCAAGGACTGGCACTAATGTGGGAGATAGTCTATATAGCATCTAGCCTGAGATTACCTATAGTAATGGCTATAGTGAACAGAGCGCTTTCAGCACCCATAAACATACACTGTGATCACAGTGACTCTATGGGCTGTAGAGATGCTGGCTGGATTCAAATGTACGTTGAGGATGCACAGGAGGCCTATGACACAATCATTCAGGCTTTCAGAATAGCCGAGCATCCCAAAGTTCAGTTACCAGTTATGGTGATGCTAGACGGCTTCTTCCTAAGCCACACTCTCCAGAACGTTAGCATTTTGCCAGATGATGTTGTCAGAGAATTTGTCGGAGTTAGAAAGCCAGTGGAGATAGAGGTTCCATATATGGGTAAAGTGCCATTAGTACTTGATCCCGAAAAGCCAATAACATTAGGCCCTCTAGACCTCTATGACTATTACTTCGAGCACAAAATGCAACAAGAGGAAGCTATTGAGAACTCCAGAGAGGTGATAAAGCAGATCAACGAGGAATATGCTAAGATAAGTGGTAGGAAATATGGAGACGGATTCATTGATACCTATGCCATTGATGACGCTGACGTCGCCATAGTTGTCTTGGGGTCGACTGCAGGGACTGTGAAGCATGTTGCAAGAGAGCTGAGAAAGAAGGGAGTAAATGTAGGCGTTGTCAGGCTCAGGACCTTTAGGCCATTCCCATACAAGGAGTTGGTTAATGCATTAAAAGGCGTCAAGGTTGTGGGAGTGATGGACAGATCTATGTCCTTCGGCGCTTGTGGAGGTCCAGTGTTTCTAGAGCTACGTGCAACCTTCTATGATGAGCCTGAGAGACCGATAATAGTGGACTACGTCTATGGTCTGGGCGGAAGAGATGCTCCGCCCAGCATGATTAAGAGTATTTATGATGAGCTTCTAGAAATAAAGAAAACGGGAGAGGTGAGGAAAATCTTGAAATTTGTGGGGGTGAGAGAGTGAGTTCATTTAGAGTAAATGTTAAGGAACTCGCGCTTAAGCCGCCATTATTACTACCGGGCCACAGACTTTGTGCTGGCTGCGCAGCACCAATAATTGTGAAGTTAGCTCTGGCAGCCTCGGATAAGCCTACCATAATTGCGATCGCTACTGGTTGCCTTGAAGTCGCTACGACAATTTACCCTTACACTTCATGGAATGTTCCGTGGATACATAATGCATTTGAAAATGTTGCAGCAACTGCATCAGGAATAGAAGCAGCTCTTAAAGTACTAAGACGCAAAGGCAGGATAAAATATGATAAGGTAAATGTGATCGCATTCGCAGGAGACGGAGGAACTTATGATATAGGTATTCAAGCTCTTAGTGGAGCCTTAGAGAGAGGACATGACTTCCTCTACATACTCTATGACAACGAGGCCTATATGAACACGGGAATTCAAAGAAGCGGTGGAACACCCAAGGGAGCCTGGACTACTACATCTCCATCAGGTACCGTAATACCTGGCAAGAGAGAGCATAAGAAGCCGATAGCTGACATAGCTGTAGCCCATAAGATACCCTACGTGGCCACCGCATCTCCAGCACATTGGCTCGATTTAATAAGAAAGGTGCATAAGGGGCTTGAAGTTGAAGGACCTGCCTTCATACACACCCTATGCCCCTGTCCTAGAGGCTGGAGATTTCCTGAGAACATGACCATAGAAATAGCTAGACTAGCTGTTGATACTTGTATATTTCCACTTTGGGAGTGCGAAGAAGGCGAGTGGAAATTAACCGATAGGAGCTTGCAGATAGCTAGAAGACCTGAGTTGAAGAAACCAGTTGAAGAGTACTTCAAAGTCCAGGGTAGGTTCAGGCACTTATTCGAGCCTCAAAACAGGTACATAATCGATGAGATACAAAAGTACGTTGATGCTGTCTGGGAGGACTTGCTTAAGCGCTGTGGCTTTGCTTAAAACGAAATTCAAAATTTTTACTCTTTAAGTTAGTTTTTCTCTCTTGAATTCTACCGAGAGTAGTTAGTTAATGTTGTCAGCTCTCGATTTGCTAAGTTAGGGAGAAAAGCTTAAATCGTCAAAACTAACTAATACTAACAGCAGGACAACATGTTGTCAGCCAAGTAGGGTGATACAGGGGTTGCAAAAAGGCTTTTGGCGTTTCCTGATACCCACGAGAAATTCCATAAAATCTGAGCATAAAGAGAATCCGGGCAACCCCAACACAGAAGAAGAGGAAGAGAAGGAAATCACTATAAGAAGAATTACTGTAGACGCTCTCAAGCCCAGAGAGATAGAGATAATAGACCTGTCTAAGGTCTTATGCGATGTCGATGGTGTTGATGAGGTTGATATAGCAGTAACTGAAGTTGATGCAAGAACAGAGACAGTCAAGATAGTTATAAAGGGTAGAAGAGTCAACTTTAGCAAAGTATCCAAAATAATGGAAGAATATGGCGTTGTCATGAGAAGCATCGATGAAGTCAGTGTTAAGAAAGAGTAAGTCCTATTAAAGTATGGTACTCTTTTATTAAATCCTCAAACGATTTTCTGGGGTTTTTTACTCCAAGTTCCAAGAAATCAGGAATCTCACGGATTCTTAATCTAACTTGCCTCCATGTATCTCTATCCCTTACTGTTGCTGTATTATCAGAAAGCGATTGTGCATCTATAGTTACAGAGAAGGGAACACCAATTTCATCTACTCTAACGTATCTCCTCCCAATACTTCCCTCATCATCATAAACTACTGTGAAACCTCTGTCCTTAAGTAGCTCATATACCTCCCTCGCTTTCTTCACAAGTTCTCTGGACGCTACAAGGGGAAAAACAGCTACATCTATTGGCGCTAAATCTCTAGGTATCGAGAGCACAATCCGTGAATCTCTCTCACTGTATGAGTACTCCAAAGTTACATAGAGACATCTCTCGGCACCGAAAGATGGTTCAGCGACATGTGGTATGAACCTCTCGGTACTGATCTTTTCTTCTACCTCTGAGATTTCGAAGTACTCCTTACCTAGCTTCTCTCCCGCCACCTCTATATATCCGTGTTCCTTTAGCCTTCTTACTACTTCTTCTTGACTAAAAGCTTCTAGGTGGCTTATTATCTCTTTTGCTTTTTTCCTAAAAACCCTGCCTATGAGAGCTTTATTGAACTTAGCTACTAGCCTCCTCTTAATTATAGGCTTCTTTAAGAATCTATACGCTCTTAGGTCCTGGCCACTAAACTCCATGTGCCTTCTCAAGTCGTAATCTGTTCTATATGCATGACCGGAGACTTCAACCCAACCCCACCTCTCAGTCCATACTACTTGATCATAAGTTTGCACGGCATAGTGTGCTCTCTCCTCAGGTAACTTGGCAATGAACATCTGTTTATCATCCGGAACCCCCAGTTCATTCACAAATAACTTAGCTAATGCCATGAAGTATGCGTTCCACTCACTGATTATGTATCCCTTCTTTACAGCTACCTCAACACTTTCAATGACAGGCTCCTTAATTCCCTTAGCTACGTGCTCTTCAGTTAATAATCGCAATTCGACATCTTTAACATCACTGAGCAATTCACACTGAGGGTTCTTAGGATCATAAAATAGTTCTAGTTCCATTATAGTGAACTCTCGTAACCTAATAGGCCCTTGTCTAGGGGATATTTCATTCCTCAATACCTTCCCTAACTGAGCTATACCAAGAGGTAATCTCCTCCGCATAGCTTCATAAACTCTCATAAATGCCGTAAACATACCTTGGGCTGCTTCGGGTCTAGCATATCCAACGTTTTCGGCATATGGACCTATGGTGGTTTTGAAGAGCAAGTTAAATTTCTGGACAGCTCCCAGAGGTCCGCCACACTCTGGACACTTAACGTTATTATTCCTTATTAACTCATCTAAATCCTTCTCTGATAACCTCTCTAGACCTTCGAGGCTCAATGTCTCTTCAAGAAGATGATCGGCTCTGAACTTTCGATGACATTTCAGACATTCGACAATGTAATCTGTGAAGTGCTCCAGATGACCTGAAGCCTGAAAAACTCTTTCTGGCATTACAACGGGAGTCTCTACTTCAACTATGAACTCCTGATGTCTTTTAATGAAAAATTCTCTCCACTTATCCATTATCTTCAACTTCATTTGAACGCCTAGTGGACCTAAGTCTATAAATCCACTAACTCCTCCATATATTTCTGAAGAAAGCCAGAAGAATCCTCTTCTCTTAGCTAACCTACTGATTTTCTCGTACTTATCTGCTTTACTTCTTAAACCTTTAGCCAATCGTCGCTCACCTCATACTTACTTGAAAAAGCCCCTGCTCAACTATTAACTTATTGTCTTCACAAAAACTATATGTGTCTTTATTCTGAAGAGCTTAATGGTGACTTTCGTGAGCTATTTAGAGCTTTACATCTCCGATGCATTTAATTATTTAGGTGGCAGGAGAGGCGAGGCTGAAGCTACTAACGTAGTCATAGGCGTGCCATTCGACTCTACAAGTAGCTTTCGTGTAGGAGCTAGGTATGCTCCAGAGAGGATAAGAGAGGCGTCGCAATACATTGAAACGTATAGCTATAGAGCTGGAATGGATTTTGATGACGTGGATTACTATGATGCTGGGAACATAGCAACTGTTCCTAACGTGATGACTACTCTCACCAGAGTTGAAAGAGTTGTAGCTGAGCTAGCTCATCAAGAAAAGAGACCAATAATCTTAGGAGGAGAACACACTATAACCTTAGGAGCGATCAAGGGTTTAATTAAGTTCCACCCCGATTTAAAAGTCATAATATTTGACGCTCATTTCGACTTAAGAGATGAGTATCCTGAAGGGCAGAAAATATCACATGCTACAGTAACTAGAAGGCTAATAGATGATATAGGATCTGAAAGGGTACTGTTAGTAGGCGTTCGAGCTTTTTCACGTTATGAGCTTGAAGTAGCTAATAGCAGTGATATTCGATACTTCACTTCATGTTACTTGAACAAGTCAAAGTACGACGAAATTATCAAAGAATTGAAGAACTTTATCTCCACCAGTAAGTGCTACATTTCCCTCGACTTGGACGTGATAGATCCCTCATACGCTCCTGCAGTTCAGAATCCAGAGATAGAGGGGCTCCATCCTACTATGGTTCTCGACATACTACATGCACTGTGCAAAGATGAAAAGCTTGTGGGCTTTGATATAGTCGAATTTACACCCCTCTTTGACTATTCCGGAACGACTTCAGTTCTGGCAGCAAAAATAGTTTGTGAAGTCCTTACTTACACCTTTGCAAGAGATTAATTAGATAGCTTTAACTCTTTTAGCAATTGGCGGTCTTGTCTTCAAGATTATTCTATAACCACAATATGGACAATGAACTCCGGGTAATAGTTCCATATCTTTTTGATCAAACTTTCTTCCACACCTAGGACACATGTATGGCTTCCACTCTATGGCAGACATACTACATTCGCCTACCTAATCTTGAGGTACAACTATATATTTTTATTCTCCTTAAGTGCTCTTATCTTGTTAAACGCCTTACTCATCACAAATATCTAGGTTCTTAGATCGACTCTGTGTTTCGGAAAACTTAATAAGGACTTGAGGGTTCTCTTTTACTAAGAGAGAACTCTTGGGAGAGGATGAAGGAGGACTTTTCAATAATAAGCGGTTTACCTAAGGAACTGCTTCAATATGAGGAAATATACAAGGAACAGCAAGTGATCAAAGTCCGTCTAGAGAGGAGAAAAAGGAGGAAAGAAGTAACGATAATTGAAGGATTTGACAGTAGTATAGATATAAAGAAAATAGCAGCCGAGCTAAAAGCTAAATTTGCCTGTGGTGGGACTACCAAGAATGGTAGAATAGAGCTACAGGGAGACCATCGAAGTAAAGTCCGAGAGGAGTTAGTTAAAATGGGCTTTCCGAGAGAGAACATAATAGTTGAGTAAACAAGACTATGTTTACTCAAGTCTACTATCAACTAGTACCAAAAGCTCTATATATTCTCCTTATCCTATCCTCGCCACCTATTTCCTTTATGAATCTCGCTACCTCTCTCGGAACTAAGTGCTCCCAAGGCTTGCCTTCGGCAATCAGGCGCCTTATTCTAGTAGCAGAGTACTCGCCTCTCTTAAACATGGGAATAGGCGAAACTTCAATATTGGCTTCCTTGAACAATAACTGTGAAAGTGGGTCATTAGTGTACACACGTTGAAAGCGCGGAGCGTAATGCAACACCATAGATACCCATAAGGAATGTTTTTTGTCAGTGTCAGGTATAGTAGCAATTACACACCTATTCAATAAACCTTCACTCATCAGAACTCTCCATATCATCTCAACTCTTTCACCAGCTGTGAAGGGATTTAGAGGATCATGTGAAAACTGTGAACTCCCCACACCTATTATTACAATGTCCTCTCTTTCCAAGATCCATTTCAGCGCTGCTAAATGTCCCAAATGAAATGGTTGGAAGCGACCCACAAATAACGCTCTCCTGTACATTTATTCAGTCACCCCGCGCTATTGGAAGTATCTCCTCGTAGAACTCTTTAAGAATTTGCTGATAATCAGCTTCCCCCCTCTCTACTTGATCCATAAGCGACTCAACGAGCCTTGTTCTACTCTCTGATACTAGCTCGAGGTAATTCTCAATTAAGTAATTTAACACTTCAATGCCTCTCTTTGTGGGGACTAGTTTCTTACTCTTAGTTTCGATAACGTACCTTCTATCAAGTAATGTTTTGACTATTTTTGCATAAGTAGATGGTCTTCCTATTCCCTTCTCTTTCATAAGTCTTACTATGTCAGCCTGAGTATAGAGAGGTACAGTGGGTATCTTTCGGTAGCTGACATCCTCGACTTTTACTCCTTCCCAGTCATATTCCTGCATTATTTCAAACGGTATATAGATTTTGGTAAAGCCATCCTTTAGTATCTTCACAAAGCCCTCTATAGTCGTTACATAACTACCTAATTTTAACTTTATTCTCCGTTTCAAAACCTTTGCGCTAGGCATCTGACTAGCTATGAACCTTCTGAATATTATATCGTATAGTATGTAGTGTCTCCTAGTTAGAGGTCTTGCTAGCACAACTATACCTTCTCTAATGAGTTCACGCAGTCTATCAGCGTCTATAGGCCTAGTCGGCCTAATACATTCGTGAGCACCTTCCTTAGACCATTCACGAGGTATAAAATACTCCTCTCCCAATTGCTCTTTTAAGTAATCTCTTGCTAGTGCTCTTCCTGCTACTGAAACTCTCACACTGTCAGTTCTATGGTACGTTATAAGACCTAATTCGAAGAGGTCTTGAGCTAACCTCATGACTTCATCCACGCCAATTCTCATTATCCTAACAGCCTCTCTCAACATGGTATCTGTTGAGAAAGGCGGTGGTGGTATCACTTCGACTACTTCCTCATGAGACTCGAGCACATCACATATAGCATCAAATAACTCTCTAGCGAATTTCTCGGCTTCTTTCCTGTCCCTTATATCTAGGTCGCTTATAGTCAATGTATAGTTATTTGACAATAATACCTTGAAGACGTATTTCTTACTCTTGATATGCTCCTTATAACGCTCTACAATCCATGAAAGTACTGGTGTCTGAACCCTACCAGCAGATAACCACCTGCTATTGAAAACTTTCCACAATTTCTGGCTGAGGACGAAGCCTATCCATCTATCTTCTACTCTCCTCACAATTTGGGCCTCAACTAACTTCAGGTTTATGTCTCTCGGTCTCGTTAATGCATCACTAATAGCTCTCTTAGTTATCTCATGAAACTCGACTCGTCTCACCTTATGGGCGTAGGGGGCTAGAGCGACCGCAATATCCCAACCTATCTTCTCGCCTTCAGTATCTGGATCTGTACCTATAAGTACCTCATCGACCTCTCTAGCTAATTCTCTTAACGCCTTGATTATCCTCAGGCTATCGACATATTCTTTAGATTTGCAGACAGGACATGAGTCCTGATCCGTAAACTGAGAGCCACATTTCAAGCATCTCTTTATCGTTGTATATATAGGCAAGAAGACTCCATCGAGTTTCTCTATTCCATGGAAGCCCCGTTTAGTCACTAAGTCGAAGACATGTCCACCACTAGCTATAATGCTCAGTATGTAACCACCTGTACTAACCTCATAAGCTATTAAGTCTCCAATGCGCTTTTTAGAGGGCCTTCCATAGAAATTTGATATCGTGCGGGCTTTATTAGGAGATTCGACTATAAATAATGCCGTCCTAATGGGCTCGTCTCTTATCATTGTGACCTTACCTTCACGTAGTGCTCTTATTATGCGCCTATCGTAGTCTATTTCAGCTAATACCTTTCCGAGATCTAACTCCTCTAACCTATACCATTCAATGTCCTCACTGTACCATTTACTCTGCCTCATCAACCCATTGAGTAACTTTTCATCGTCAACTACGACTACTGAAAGACCTTTAGATATACCACCAGCATACATCCGTGAAGTCCTGCCAGAAGCTTGCAAGTAAGTCATGGTATCTGGTACGTATAAATATAGCTCTCCATCCTCCTCTCTAATGGAGACATACTTAGAGGACTTAAGTCTCTCGATAACACTCCTATCAGACAAAAGCCTCCTCAAAAGGTCTCTTAATGTCAGAATTACACTAAGTACGGTGGCCATCTGTCCTGTCTCCCTTTCTGCAACACTCTCGCTCTTGATAGCCTCCATTAACTCTAATAACGTTCTCCTGCTCGACATTAGCAAATATCTCTTCAACCTCGTTGTCAGTTTGCTTAACTCCTCAGCGTCTCTTTCGGGTACGTACTCTCTAATGTTAGCAGCTATACTCAGTAATCGAATAGGATTAGCATCTGCTATTCTGAGAGAGAACTTGAACCTGGGAACACCAACAAACACCGCGTATCTGATTCTCTCTGGTAGATCTAGTCCTCTAACCAGCAATCCATAATATATAGCCACTCCAACGAGTACATCCACGTTACCCTTTATGAACTCATCTAACGCCTTCTTCTCCTCAGCATAAACTGCTTCAGCGCTTACTCCATTGGCCTTCAAGTAACTGGTTAACTCCTTTACAAACTCTACTCCTAGATCCACTGGAACGAATACCAAGCCTCCGCTACCTAGTTCCCTAACTAGTTTCAAAACTTCTTTGGCCAAATCGTTTTTGTCATTAGGTATCAAGTAAGTATCATACACGTTTCTTAGAAGTTCAGCTCTGGAACCCACTTCAAAACCCAAGAGCTCTCTGAAGACCTTAGACCTTATGCCACGCACCCTTCCAGTAGCTGTTGAGACGACAAGTATTCCAAAGTTACCCCTCTTAATATACTCTGAAATTTTTCTTGATAGCTCTCCATATTCCTCTACTAATTCCTCAGGTAGCCTGCGTTTAGACGAGATGTAAGCAGAGAATCTTCTCTTTAAGTAAACTAACTGTAGAGCATCTTCTATTATCTCCGTGTCAAAGCCTAGCAGCATTAGAACTCTGTCTATGTTACGAGAGGATTTTAACAAGGCATCGACATCGTCTACGAACACGAAGTCGAACTTAAGTCCCCTTAGATCATTGAAATTTCTTGCTAAGTATTGTGAAGTTGTTATCAATATGTTGAAATTACCTTCTCTGAGCCTATCACAGAACTCTTTTTTCTTAGAAGCGCTCATTGCAGCATGATAAGCTAGTACAACAACTCCCTCCAAGTCAAGCCTTTCCTTGTACCTCTCAATTCTTTCCTTAACTTGTTTAACTAATACAGTCGTTGGCAACACTATGTAACATTTCCTTCCTTTAGATGCTAAGTATAGGGACATGAGCATTCCAAAAGCAGTTTTACCAACACCGGTAGGAGCAAGTATGGAAAAGCTCTTGCCCTCAAGAACACGTCTTATCCATGTCCGCTGTGCACTCCAAGGCTTATTTCCCAAGGCCTTCTCGAAGAAGTTACAAACTTTTCTGAGCTCTCTCTCTAGCTCAACAACCTCCTTCTCGTATAATTTAAGTGTACCAAGCTCTTTTAGTTTTTTTAAGATGAGCATCTTGTACTCTAGAGGGTCTAGTATAGTGCTTCTGAGCTTGATTAAGTCTGCAACATCAGGCAAGCATTCTGGACAGGGCAATCCTAATATCAATCTGTCATCGGTATTGACTTTACCACAATTAGGACATGTGGCTTCAAAGGCTGCATGCATACTATCACTGCTAGTATCCCTAAGGTCAGCAAGATGATTTTCAATCGTCATTTTATAAGCTTTACTATTGGAGTTTACAGTAATTAGTATTAAGTAGAGTTAAAGTTAAAAACTAGTGATTTCTAACATTGCTAGGGTTGGCCTTATGGTAAGAGAAGTCAGAATCATTGAACGGGTGAACGTACCTGAGAATGTGAAAGTAATAGTGAACGGCTACAAAGTTAGAGTAGCAGGGCCGAAGGGAGAGCTAGAGAAAGATTTCTCACATGTAGGAACAAAAAATGTACTAATATACATGGACGGAGACGAAGTAGTAGTCGAAGTATGTCATGGAAGAAAGAGAGAATGCGCCCTAGCTAGGACAATAGCTACACACATTAGAAACATGATCATAGGAGTCACTAAGGGCTTCAGATACAAAATGAAAATCGTCTATGCCCACTTCCCAATGTCAGTAAAAGTTGAAGGAGACAAGGTGGTGATAGAGAACTTCCTGGGCCAAAAGACGAAGAAGTACGCTAAAATAGTAGGCGATGTGAAAGTCAGAGTTGAGAAGGATGATGTGATAATTGAAGGAATAGATATTGAAGCAGTAGGTCAGACAGCGGCTAACATACACCTAGCCACACACCTAAGAGGCTCTTTAAAACTTTGTCCTCACGGAAGAGATGGAGGGCCTGGAGTCTTAGATGGAATATACCTTTATGAGAAAGGGTACATGGAAGATTAACTCTACTTCTTATACCTTTTAAGCCTAAGGTTCTTGCTTCTACAACGTCTACATTTCTCAGCTGAGATCGGATTTCTAGCACCACACCTTCTACAGATTTTAACTCTGAAGGTGTGCTCTATTGCTATTTTCAACTTAAATGGATCAGTTATAGGCATAACCTCTCCCTCCAATCCCTTGAGTAACTTTTTATATAAAGGTTACGTACTTTAGAGCGATGAGAAACTTCAGCTACAAGGTCTTTGCTTGGAGAGGAGTGATTCTTCAAATACCTCAAGATTGGGATATGGCTGTTGATGGAGGAATTAGCGAGAGTAGCGGTTACATTAGAATAGATGATCCAACTAGGCCAAGACTGGAAATAAAATGGGAAAGAGTCCCTTTTGAGAAAGCCAAGGACCCTGAAGAAGTAGCTGAAGAATATCTCAAGGATCTAAGGAAGAAACTAGAAAAGAGAGCAAAAGCCATAGCAAAAGCTAGAAAGCTTAAGAAGGTAGAAGTACCCGAAATCAAAGTATTAAACAAAGAGGAAGTCAAAGTTGGAGGACATGATGCCTTATTAGTGCACCTAAGAGGGCCTGAAGAGGCACTCCTTCTAACTTGGTACTGTGAGGAAACTGAGAGGTACTACATTCTTCAATTGTCCTTCCAAAGAAGTGAATACTCTACTCAAAGAGCTATATTTAATAAAGTAGCGAAGACCTTCGTTTGTCATACTGACGAAGAGTGTCAGCTTTGGAGCATATACGGCCTAACTTTTCATGTTCCTAAAGAACTGAGATTAACGGCCAGAAAACTTACAACAGGCTTCTCATATTTAGTTTTCTCCTCTAAAAAAAGAGATAAATTCATTATCTTGGCCTATAGTACGATGGCTAATGTACTACTTGAGGAATACTACGGGAGCTTAGAGGAGTGGTTCAAGTCTCTTCCCTTAAAAAGAGCCATTAACACTATATGTAAAGTTAAGACGAAAAAAGCTAGAGAGTTAGAAGTCAAAGAACACAGTGGTGTGCTACTCAAGGGCTCTACATCACATATCTTGAAAAGCAGGAAACTATACCTAAATGCCTTAGTTTGGCACTGTCCTGACTCAAATAGGGTTCTGTGTCTGTCTACTATCTTGAAGGGTGTAGATGACGAAGAATATACTATTAGACTTAGTAAAAGAGTATATTGTCATTAATCCTTAGCACTTCTTGCCATTAAATAAGCATCTTCGCCATCTAGGTAATAGCCTTTAAGAACTTTAATACGTTTAAATCCAAGCTTTTCGTATAAGTGAATAGCGATGACGTTTGAAACTCTGACCTCAAGATAATACTCGTCGACTCCATAGTTCTCCTTTAGAGCTCGCATCGCGTGAATCATTAGATCTGTTCCTATACCCCTACCTCTTGCCTCTGGAACAACGGCTATAGATACTATGTGACCCTTCTTAACCCATCTACCTCTATTAGTATACGAAAATCCCCGCTCCACTCTACACATTATGTACCCAACCACTACTCCACTCCTTTCGGCAACCAGAAATGACTTAGGAAATCGTTGATAGAGGTCTATGAAGAAGAAAGCTGGGTAATTCTCAGGAAGGCACGTTCGGTTTATCCACATAACTCTTTCTAGGTCTCGGTAGGTACACTCGCGTATCAGGTAGTCCTTCTCTGAGTCCTTGCTCACTGTCCTCACCCACGTGAGTTTATTAACTCACGATGGGTAGAGCACTCCAAGTTCCTTTAATTGATTATATATCTTGTTTACTGCAATTTCTACTTCTTTTTCTCTTTTAGCTCCAGTACAAACACATTTGCCACTAGAGAATATTAAGAGTACGACTCTTGGATCATTCATCCTGTATATCAATCCCGGAAATTGTTCTGGCTCATACATCGAGTTTTCAAGGAGGAAGGCTGCCTTTTCTAAATCGACCTCCGCCTTCAGGTTAGCACTTGCAACTATGTTTTGAATCTTTATCTCAGGCTCCTCTCGTATCTGTATCTTATGTCTCTTTAGTAGTTTTATCAAGTTCTTAACGGCTCTATAGACTTCACTCTCCGATTTCGCCCCTGTACATACCATCTTTCCACTAGAGAATATCAATGTAGCTGTTTTGGGCTTTGAAAGTCTTAGCACTAATCCTGGGAACTCTCGGATCTCGAGCCGCTAGGGCTCGAGATGTTCCGGATTATATTCGGCATTTGGCACTCTTGATGCTATTTCCTCTAGATTTAACCTTTGATTGAGTGTCACAGACGCTACTACATTTTCTATTTTATAACTTGGTTTTCTCAAGTTCAAGATTACCACTCCTTTTATTTTATATCTCCTTTAAGGAAATTATGTACATCCCCTATTTAAATACCCTCCTTCGCGGAATGGCGCTGATAATTAGTAATGCTATCAGCCCTATCACCACAGCATAATAAAGAGCCTTATTCTTAGTTAAGGCTAGTGATATACTGCCTAGATAAGGGACTACTACGATTACCTTTCCGAGAACCTCTTCCTCGCTGACCCATGAGAGAGGGTTCTTCACATCTTGGTCAGGGTACATATTAGCATCTCCTTTGGTAAGAAACCTATATGCTCCATTCACTACACTTATCTTAATGACTCTGTGCACTATAGGTTCTTTGTAACTTTTGTAGACTATTATATCACCAACTCTTATGTCACTTGGCTTAACTCCAGCAACGATTAGCAGGTCACCTACATGAAGAGCGGGCTCCATGCTATAACTCGAGACTACAGCTAGAGGTATTTGTGTCGAAAGGAGTTTGGGGAGCAGTGTATTGAGGACAAGTATTGCAGATCCGATTAATAAAAGAGTAACAACTAGACTAATTATGTCTCTTCTCCTCATTTCCGCTCCCCGTGCTTCATTTCTGCTTACCTATTAATGAGCGTGTTGTTATTAAATAGGATTTCTAAGTGACCATTACTTGAGAGAGGTGTCCTCGCAAAAGGGCTCTGAACTTTTCAGGCCTAGAGCTCTCAAGGAGATCTTTACCCACTTTAAGGAGGAGACTTGACAGAATTGAGACGCTAATAGAGAGTAGTTATCAGACAAGAATCAATGAGTTCCGTCTTTAAAAGGGGCATTCAAGACCATATTAAGCTGGCTCCAAGATGGATGTTTGTATCTAATCTACGAGTAGCATTGAACAATATGTAGGAAGTAATGGATGTAGCACAATAACTAAGCTGTAAAGTTGCAGCTCCGAAGACAACACTTTACTTAAGAAAAGCATATATAGAAGTGCAAACCAACAAAGAAAGGGACTAGGTCGGAGGTGTTAGTATGGCGGCGACTACACAAGCAGTACCTGTACTTGTGCTAAAGGAGGGAACTAGCAGAACCGTTGGAAGAGATGCTCGAAGAACTAATATCCTCGCTGCGAGAGTAATCGCAGAAGCCCTCGCTACATCCTTAGGTCCTAGGGGAATGGATAAGTTGCTAGTAGACTCTTTTGGAAGCGCTACCATAACTGGTGACGGTGCTGCAATACTCAAGGAAATGGACGTACAGCATCCTGCTGCAAAAATGTTAGTTGAGGTAGCAAAAGCACAAGATGATGAGGTTGGTGACGGAACTACTACTGTTGTTGTCCTTGCTGGTGAGCTTCTTAAGAATGCTGGTGAATTGCTTGATCAAGATATACATCCCTCAATAGTAATAGACGGATATGAAAAGGCATTACAAAAAGCACTGGAGATAATAGACCAGATATCCATCAAAGTTGATCCCACTAACAAAGAAGTATTGAAGAACATAGCTAGGACCGCCCTCAGCAGTAAGGTAGTAGCCGAATACAAGGACTTCCTAGCTGATTTAGCTGTTGAAGCCATATTGACGGTCGCTGAGAAGACCGAAGAGGGGTATAAGGTCGATTTAGACGACGTGAAAGTAGAGAAGAAAAAAGGAGAATCGATCGAGGACACTATTCTCGTGAAGGGTATAGTTCTAGACAAGGAGGTAGTTCATCCAGGGATGCCGAAGAGAGTTGAAAAGGCCAAGATAGCTCTTCTTGACTGTCCTCTTGAGATAGAGAAACCCGAATGGTCAGCTAAGATCCACGTGACAACTCCTGAACAACTTAAAGCATTCCTAGATCAGGAAGCTGAGATGTTAAAGAAGATGGTTGATAAGATTGCTTCTATTGGTGCTAATGTTGTATTTTGTCAAAAGGGTATTGATGATATGGCTCAACACTTCTTAGCTAAGAGGGGTATTTTAGCTGTTAGGAGAGTTAAG
>Ga0180302_10000089_pt1 | contig 34571 bp, 28 predicted proteins | sample GuaBasSediGuay17_FD_121794 | JGI IMG/M metagenome (GOLD analysis project Ga0180302, IMG submission 121794) | Subseafloor sediment microbial communities from Guaymas Basin, Gulf of California, Mexico - Guay17, Core 4571-4, 12-15 cm | ecosystem: Environmental > Aquatic > Marine > Hydrothermal... | reverse complement strand
TCTTCATAATCTCTTTTATTACTATCGTAGAACCCAAAGATTACACCATCCTCTAACACAGAGCTAAGCTCTACTAGCTTCAGCCACCTTTCAGTCATGACATCATAGAGCATATAGGGCAATGTTGTACCCGTTAGAAAGGTCTGCTTCCTCCACTCTTTGTATATTGACGTGTCATAAAGGTACCCTAACTTAGCACGATTTTTCAGAGTATCATGAGATATCATGAGAAAATGCTGTCGAGTTCCAACAACTCGACTATTGAGTATCCTTTCAAGTAACTCTTTTTCTCTTTTCATTAGGTTTAAGTCCCAATAAGCGGCACTATGCAGTCCTATCTCCCAACCGTATTCCTTTAAATGTTTAACCGCTTTCCTTACTACCTCACACTCTATGGAGTAGTTCTTACATGGCATGGGATACTCTACGTCTGATAGAGTTGCTAAGAAGTAGAAGGCTGACTTAGCACTGTACTTACTCTCGATTCTCATCCACTCCTCAAAGCACATCCATTCTTCCTTATCATAGTACAGAGCATCAACGTCATGAGTCAACAAACATAAAAAAGCAGGACTCTTATTCTCATTTATTGGGGGTAAATGAAATTTCTTTACGAAAGTCTTATTAGTTTTTAAAGCCAGGAGGGTAATTAAGTTCTCAATTAAGAGTCTATACTCATCTACTACTGGAATTTCAGCAAGATTGTTAGACACCAATTCGTTCCAAAGGATATCTCCAGGCGCGTGAGGTAACAAGCATACCTCACTAAAACCAGGCAACTCACCTAATGTAAACCTATGAAGCAACAAGCCCACAGTCCCAAAAATTGGTGGATTTATTCTTACGAGGATTCCGTCTCCTAACTCGATTATGTTCATCAATGGTCCTTCAACAAGCTTCGAGGGATTCTCCTTAGTGCCACGCATGATCACGCGTCCTACGTTTAGCACATCGCCCGCATCTTTCACTCTCAACTTGAAATAGCAGAATATTGGTAGTTTAGGATAAATGTGCTCGAATATATAGCGCTCTACAACCATCTCACACTTGAAGTTAGGGGTAACTAGACCACTGAGATAGGGTTCTCTCAATTTAACAGTATCACTCTCGTTGAGCACAGACAATCCTAGAGTCTTATCCAAGACTTCATCGATATCATCCTCTTTAGTCATACTCTCTAGCGCGAATATGCCCGATACTATTACAATTCCCCCCTCTTCTACGTATCTAACTAAGTCCTCCACTTCACTAGGTGACACAGATAGGCTTTGAGGACATATTAGGAGATCGCATTTCTCTAATTCGTTAAGACTTATTCTCTCACATACTTGATACCCTAGTCCTATTTGCTCTACCACAGAAAGAGCTCCAGCGTAAGGCCATACTTCGAGTTTTTTATTGCCTCTTAGGCTTTTTAGTATGTAAGTGTTCATAGTGTGCCCTCTTTCTTTAAGACAAATAAACCTTAGTACACCACTTCAGAAAGTGAGGAATAGAGGTTCTATTGACGCTCTTCCAAATGTTTAAGAGAGAAAGGCAGAATAGACTATTGAGAGGTGATACTTCTGAGAAAGGTCATCATAGATACAGACATTGGTGATGATATAGACGATGCACTGGCATTGGCTTTAGCACTATCTTCTCCTGAGCTGAGAGTACTAGCCATAACAACAGTTTATGGCAGAGTTGATATAAGAGCTAAGTTAGCTTCTAGGATTCTAGAGGCTTATAACAGGCTAGATATCCCTGTTGCCATGGGTGCTCGTAAGCCTCTATTAGGCTCAGAGCCAACTCATATTCCAAATCAAGCTGCAATGGCTGGAGCTAGGGACTATCCGTGTATAGTTGAAGAGCATGCAGTTGATTTAATAATCAATATATTGAGAAGAGAAAGAAGCGTCACATTGATAACCCTAGGACCCCTCACTAATATAGCTCTTGCCCTGCTTAAAGATAAAGATGCTTTTAAGAGTTCAGAGCTCGTGATAATGGGTGGCTGCATTACTAGACCCATAGCCGAATACAACATAAAGTCGGATCCAGAGGCTGCAACTATAATCTTCAACTCAGCCTTGCCTATAACGCTGGTAGGACTCGATGTGACAATGAAGTGTGAGATGACAGAGGAGATGTTAAAGTTAATAGAGAGAAGTCCTAAACCCCAGGTTCAATTGCTAAGAGAATTCTTGAGATTGTGGAGGAAGGTACACAGGAGAAGGCCAATATTACATGATCCATTAGCAGTCACCGTATCCTTCAAGAAGGATCTCGTTAAAAAAGTGTGCAAGTACGTAACCGTGGAGCTTTGGGGTAAGTACACTAGGGGGTATACTGTGGTGCTACCTAATAGAGAGCCTAATATTGACGTTTGCATTGATGTCGATCACAAAAAGTTCTTAGAATTGTTCGAGAGAAGAGTACTCGTTTAATCTTACAATGACCTTCTTCAGTAATTCTCAGGTGAGTCCTATGTCGGGAATTAGATTTAAACCAATATGGGCTGATTCATTGGGTGCTAAATCATTCTGTACACTGGTAGAGACTTCAGACGTGAAAGTACTGATAGATCCAGGAGTTGCAATAATGCACGCCACTTTTCCAGCGCCCTGGGATCTGAAAATCAAATGGGTTGAAGAAGGATACTCAGCGCTCATCGATGTTTCTCAAGAGCCTGATATAGTGATTATAACACACTACCACTATGATCACTTTACAGATTTCGACCATAGGCTATATAGAAATAAGCTCGTTATAGCAAAGTCTCCTAACGAGTATATAAACGATTCACAGAGAAATAGAGCGATCAGCTTCTACACGAATTTATTTAGTATAGGTGAACTGAATTTAAGAGAGCTCATGAGACCGTCTCTCATGAAGGAGTATCCAAGTCCTTTAGATGAGTTATCTCACGCAATGAGCATGGATTACGGAACATATGAGGACAGACGAAGAGAATTGCTTGAGAAGGGTATGAAATGGTATGTAAATCGAGTAAAAAAGTGGAGAAGTTATGGGAGAATTCCTGAAATTAAGTGTGATGCCTTTGAGCTAAAGTTTGCAGATGGTAGAACATTCAAATTCGGAGAGACTCGCTTAAGGTTCACAAATCCCATGTTTCATGGAGTGGAGTTCAGCAGAGTTGGTTGGGTAGTAGGAGTGGTAATCGAGTATAGCGATGAGAAGCTACTTTATTCGTCTGATTTAAATGGTCCCATAATCGAAGATTACGCTGATTGGATAATTCAAGAGGAGCCAGACCTTCTATTGCTAGATGGACCAGCTACCTATACTTTAGGTTATATGCTGAATTTAACTAATTTAAGAAGAGCTATAAATAATATATGTAGAATCTTAACAGAGTCACGACCGAGATTAGTCTTACTTGATCACCACTTACCGAGAGAACCTAAATTTAAAGAGAGGCTTAAGGAAGTTTATAGGTTAGCTGAAAAAAGAAGAATTAAGGTACTGACTGTGGCTGAGTATCTTGGGAAAACTCCTGCAGTTTTGCGTAAAACTCACTAAGAGGTCACTATTAATTCTTAAAAGAAAAATAGACGTATGATACCAGATATGACAGTTCATGTTTCTTCAAGTCTATAATATCAATGGTCTACGTCTTCAAATTCTATAGAGCTATGAAAGCCAGCTACTTCACCTTCAATTACAACTTTGTGTTTACCCAATTCTATCTGGCCACCGTGATTCACCTTAATTGTTATCTCGTCTCCATAAGTCGAGTAGACAAACATGTCTGGTACGATTTTCACAAAATCGCGACCAGCTATGCTAATTGATGCCTTATCAGTATATTCTTTACCATCGATGATGACCTTCATGGTAACGTACGAGGATCCAGTTCCTATATAATTGATGAGCTTGAAGGTCAACGTATCTGGGGTGCCGTCGTTGTCTTGATCAACATTCTTCATGCTTCCCTTTACATATCTCAAGGACATATTAATCCCTTCTTTTTCATTATCCTATATCCATAAAATATTTTTAGTTAGTATTATCCCTGTTAGCAGTCGATTCAATGATATCTAGAATAGATGAGATTAATTAATCCATCAACCATAGTTAATCCATGGACAGGATTGAAGAGTTCGTTAGAAAGCTGCTATCTCAGCACGATCTAGTGTATGAGAGAGCTCCAGAAGCTTGGGAACAAGGAATTCCATTAGGTAATGGGATTATAGGGGTATTGTTGTGGGTCAATGGAGACCGTTTTGTTCTAACCTTAGATAGAGCAGATGTATGGGAAAGACGACATGAGGACTGGTTTAATGATCCTAGGTTCAACTACAGGACGTTAAGAGCTTTGCTTAAGGAAGGGCTCTTTGAGGAGTTAAAGTATATCTTTGAGGATAGACTTTACAACGAAGAAAGACCTCACCCTACTCGCATCCCAGTTGGAAGATTTGAGCTCTACTTAGGAGAACATTTGCATGAATTCAAGAGCAGATTAGATTTATATAATGCCTTAGTTAGTGGGAGTATTAAAGCCTCGACCAGTAAGGTTGATTATACTCTGTTTGTTCATTCTACTAGAGATGTCATAGTCCTAAGATTTCGCTTGAGAGGAGATCATAGAGATGTCAAATTCGAGGTCGCTCCGCCTAGGTTTGATGAAAATACTAGGAAATTGCTTAAATCGTGGGACTATCCTGATCCTCTCTTTTCAGAGGGTTCTGGCTTCAAATGGATGTACCAAGAAATTCCTGAAAGTTGTAATTACGTGGTGATGTGGACTCAAATCAAGGAATCTAATGACTTAGTGACCATCTACTTGACTATCAAGTGTTCAGTCAGTGGAGATGTTGTCACTGACGCTAAGAAGGAACTTAATAAAGTGCTAAGTTTAGGTTACGATAAATTATTAAACGAGCACACCAATTGGTGGCATGAGTTCTGGACGAAGTCGTTCATAATAATCCCTGATTCGTTACTTGAGAATCTCTATTACATCGAAATGTATAAATTAGCTTGCTGCTCTCGTCCAGGAGGTCCTCCAATAGCCCTTCAGGGGGTTTGGACGATAGATAGTAAATTACCGCCTTGGTCTGGAGATTATCACCTAGACATGAATGTTGAGATGTCCTATTGGCCCATTTACACATCAAACCATTTGGAGCTAGGAGAGCCATTATACGACTTCTTTTGGAGATTAATGCCAAAGTTTAAGGAGTTCTGTAGGAGGTTTTTTGGCTGGGATGGTGCTATGGCTATTTGTGCTATTGACATAGATGGTAATCCAATACCGGGTTGGCACACCGCTAATTTGTGGTATGGTAACGGAGCTTGGGTAGCTTATCACTTTTGGCTACATTACCTTTATTCTAAGGACGAGGAATTTCTCAGGAAAAGAGCTTATCCAGTCATGAAGGAATTCCTGAGGATGTACATCAACTTATTGGAGAAATGGAGCGATGGTTACTATCACATAACTTGGGGTGTATCGCCAGAGTGGAAGAGTAACAGAAAAGAAGCGTGGGGCAGTGATCCGACATGTGACCTGGCTCTTATAAGAGCTCTTTGGAGAAGTATTAATGAGGCTGTCGATATTCTTGGAATCAAGGATCATGAAGTCGAGTCATGGAAGGAAGTAGTGGAGAAGTTAGCTCCATATCCAATTTCGATGAGCGGTCTTGGAGGCGGATTACTTATAATGAAGGATACTCCACTAACAGAATCTCATAGGCATCATAGTCACTTAATGCCAATATATCCGCTTGGTTTAATAACTATAGAGGGTAATGATGAAGAGAAGAAGATAATCAACCTCTCCATAAGGACTCTCATATTCAGAGGCATGGGTGAGTGGACAGGGTGGAGCTATCCCTGGGCATCTATCATCGCATCAAGAACTGGTAGAGCTAATATGGCATATACCCTATTGAGACTATATGTAAGTACTTTCGTTTCTGAGAACAGCTTTCACCTTAATGGAGACTTTAGGAGAAGAGGATTGTCGATCTATACGTACAAGCCAATGACCTTGGAAGGAGGTTTTGGAGCTGCAGCAGCGATCTTAGAGATGTTATTACAAAGCTGGAATCGTATAATAAGAGTCTTTCCTGCCATACCAGATAGCTGGAGAGATTGTTACTTCTACAATTTAAGAGCTGAAGGGGCTTTCCTAGTGACCGCTATGCTAAAGAACAGTCGGGTAAAGTTCATTAAGATAACTAGCGAAAAAGGCGGAGTCTGTAATGTGAAGAATCCCTTTAATCGCGATATCATCGTCCTAGACTTGAACAGTGGTGAATCAAGAATATGCAGGGGAGAGTTGATTAGTTTTAACACGAAAGAGGGCCACGAGTATCTATTAACTCCAGTGGATGAGGAGACTCGAGAGTTATTCCCTGAACTTCCCCATAGGAGAGCTGATGAAATGAATTGGTTTGGAGTCAAAGAAAAAGTTCGCCTCTTTTGCTAAGAGCGTCTTAGCTCGTTAATCCACATAAAATCTCGGAAAGTCGTCAAAATTTATATCTTTTATACTTATTCTGTCCAATGGCAACTTAACTCTTTCACACCTAAGTTGTGAGAGATAAGCGGCATTGACAACCTCTACGACTACCTTACCGTCCTCTCCCGTGACTAGAGGCTTCCTTCCGCTCATTACACAATCTACGAAGTGATCTATTTCCAGCTTAAACATATAATGGTTGGGAGGATATCTGCCCTTTTTGAAAAAATGTTTAACAATCCATTCACTTCCATTGAATACCTTAACTAGGGGGAGTTCATAGGATGTCCAATCAGGAGCGTCAAAGAGCACACATCCTCTAGTACAGTAAACTTGTCCACGCTCCCAGAGACAATACTGAGGATGATTTGGTCCCACCCTTGACGTTTCAATAGTGGCTATCGCTCCCCTTCTGAATCTAAGTAGCACTACTCCATGGTCCTCAACTTCTCTCCCTTTCACCATTATGTTGAACTCTGCTGAGACTTCAATAACTTCATCTGTTAGCCACCATCTGATGAGATCTATATAGTGACTTCCATGATCTTGAAAGACTCCGCCACCAGTATATGCCTTATACCTGAACCCCTCACTTCCCCGAATGTCGAAAAGCGTCCAGTGGACATCACAATAGTAGGGGATTCCTAGCTCGCCTCTAGCTAATACCTCTTTAATATATTTAAAGGCCGGATTGAACCTCTTCATGAATCCCACCATCAGGATCCTATCGTGCTTTTCCGATGCCTTTATCATGTGATTACACTCAATAATGTCCCTAGCCATGGGCTTCTCGACTAATACATGCTTGGAGTTCTCAAGCGCGACTACGGTCTGCACTGCATGTAAGTGAACCGGTGTACATATGCTTACTGCATCTATATCATTCCTGGATAGTAGTTTCTCATAATCAGTGTAATAATAATCCACGTGAAAATAGTCACGAGCTGCCCTAGCTCTCTTCTCATTAACGTCAGCCACAGCTACTAACTTCACGTTAGGATTCATCTTATACCAGGGCAAGTGACCTATCCAAGCAGCGCCACCACAACCTATGACTCCAATACCTATTTCTCTCACATTATCCTAAGTTACAGTAGGGACTTATATTAACAAGCCCATAAACTTATCTTGAGTAGAGTAGCAAAGCTTGATTTCAAGCTAGAGAAGCCTAGATATCGAAAGCCTTAAGGGCTAGCAGCGATTAAGCCTAACCATGAAAACTGAAATGTTTAATGAGCTTCTTGATGCTTATATCAAGCTCTATGGAAGGAGAGGGAGAAAGAAATTAGAAGAGGATATCAGAAAGATCATGGAGGACAGGTCGCTGAGTAAAGATAAGGCTCTAGGAGTTTTATATCAGGAGGTTAGGGGAATCTTAAGGGGTTTAGTACTAGTTAATAGTGAAAGGGTAAAGGTGAAGTATGAGGGTAAGCATTATGGGGTGTTATACTGGCCCATAGAAGACTTTGAGACTGATCTGCGAGAACTCGGAGCAGTTTTGGACTATGTAGAAGAGAGAATGGGAAAAGTTATCGCTATAATCCCAAACATTGGCTTGACTAAGACCAGTTTAATTCTAGGAACGTCATTTCAGGGAGTTAAAGGATTTGCTATAATTTACGAGAGACAGACTTGTCTTGAGACTTGAATGTCTTAAAAATGGTGATTAACTTTAAATTAAACTCTCTTTACTACTTTTAATCTACACTTTCTAATATGAACTTCTTGAGTTAATCATATTTCTTAACATCCTAGCTGAGTCCTCAGGGGATAAGGTTACTACATAGATACCCGACCCCCCCTCAACCCCTGCCCAGATTGCAGTAACAGGAAGTAGTTCCAAATGCCAGTGAAAGTCACATTTAGGGTCATTGGGAGCTGAGTGAATCCACATGTTATAGTTTAGCTTAGGCAAAGTCGCTCTCAGTGATGATAAACATCGCTTAAGAGCATCACAAAAGTTCTTCAACTCCTGGCCGTTCATGAACCAAGGACTGCTTTGATGAATCTTAGGTATGAGCTTTAACTCGAAGGGGACACGAGGAGCATAAAATGATAGGATGACAAAGTGCTCATTTTGGTATACGAGCCTAGGAGACTTAACCTCTTTCTCAACGAAGTTACAGTAAGGGCAGTCTCCCAGTTTCTCAGATAGTATATGAAAGTACTCGATTTCTTCCAAAACTAATGGGGGTGTGAATGGAAATGAAATTATTTGAGAATGAGGATGTTTTAGTGAGGCCCCAGCTAAGCTTCCTTCATTCCTAAACCAAAGTAAATAATTAACTCTCTTATCACGTAAAATCTCTCTAGCTCTCTTAAAAGTAGTCTCAAAGACTATCAGCAAATCTTTTAAGGATATCTCATCAAATTTGATATCGTGCGACCTACTTTCGATTATTACTTCATGATAACCGTAGCAGCTCTCTGACTTCTTTGAGACTATCGGGTATTTGTTGGGGATTATTCTAACTATCCATTCCTTAATGGGACCTCTATCACTATCTCTGCTATAAGCTACGGTTTCACCTTTCTTTAGTGCCACTAGAGTTGCTGGAGGTGTCATGTGCTCATTGCCGGGACAGAAGGGACATTTTCCTTCAAATTCAACTAAAGTCTCCTTATATTCCTTGGGTCTCCAAGTTCTATGGGAGGCTATAATTGAAATGACTTTGGGATTTAAGGGATCTTTGCGTAGCTCTATACTCAAAACTCTCACCTTGAAATGAAGTTATATTCTTAGAGCTTCTCTAGAAATAATCCCTTTCCCCAGGCCTCTTAGGATTGCTACTATGATGCCTATCATTATCAGGGATATCAAAGCGACAATTCCTAGTATCATATATCTCCCACTGATGAATGTTTCAGATGGCTTCCTGAAGGTAAAGGTCGTACTAGTTACTGTTAAATTCCCAAGACATAACTTCAGAACGTTCTCTTTCTCTAATTCTTTGATAATACGAGATGATAGTTTAAGCTTGACTTCTCTGTGTCCTGGCAGCACCTTTAGAGTATCAATTAGTTTATCATTAATGGTAACACTTAAAGTTATGTTATATTTTAACTCACCTGCGAGCTCGATTGATATCTCATCAGTATCTGTCTGCTTAACACTAATGACTCTAACCTTCTTTAACTCCTCTTCAATCAGGTTAACAGCATGACTTGCCCATGTCTTGATAACTTTTTGGTTTCCTACTTCTTCTCCATACCAGAAGTAATCACTATCCATAGCTATAGCCATGGCCTCGTATACCTGGTCCAAAACACTTGGAGTATCCTCACATGCCTTCAAGAAGTCCGCTACTATTTTAAGCTTATCCTCTACAAACTCCCATAATTTATCCTTAATCCCTCCAGTCCACTGAGAAGCCGTTAGACCTATCCAAGAGCCCCATGGTACATAGCTTAACTCCCTTCTTGGAGGAACCCTTTCTAAGGCTTCCCTAAGAGTAACAGTCTCAAAGTATTCAGAAGCACACTCGAGTTCTTCATAAAGTTTATCTAGGAAAACTGCAGTATGGGGAGGAAAATTACTCATTATCATCCAATTCTCGCCATCTAGGGCTATGACCACAACTTTTCCAGGATTACTTAAGTACCTCCTATAGAGAGCTAAAATGAAACCTCTAAGGTTCTTGTCAACATAGTCTAATGTTGGCATGTTATTTTTAAACCCCAACCAATCTGAGAGCTCTCTATCTCTGAAGAATACAATGATGCTTTTACCACTCTCTGCATCTTTAACTATGTATGGCTCATATATAGTTGCCTTCTCTCCCTTGCTTAGCTTGAAATGCTGTTCACAGAGGACCGTATACGTGATTCCAGTCTCATTAAACAAGGGAACTAATTTCATATTCCAAAACATCTCTGGACACCATGCTCCACTAGGACTAACTCCCATGACGTCTAAGGTAGTATTTAGGCCTCTCTTCAATTCCCAAATCAGTATACTTCTCATGGTTTCGAATTCCTTAGAGAACCTCTTAAGAAGGAAGCCAGCTATTGGATGTGCAAAGAAACTTGATAATACTTCTATCCTTCCCTCACTTAGTAATTCTGCGTAGTTATCAAGAGCTTCTTTTACCCTGGCTACACGAGGATCTGGGAGCTTGATGGTAGTATAGGGTGTGGTCTTATAACCTTGCTTGATGGCTTGCTTCCACTGATATAATAGTGAGGGAGAGAGGTGGTAAGTGACTTTTATCATTGGATGCTTTGACATTATATAAGTGTGTACTAAGTAAGCACCTCCTCGATAGTAAGGCAGAAATTCATCCGCATATGTATGAATGAAAGCCCAGAGAGAGTGATATATGCCATCAGGGTAATAATTTGGAGCCTGGTGGTTATGCCATACAAATGCTACATGTAATCTATCTCTCTTAGTTGGATCTCCCACAGCGAAGTCCACAGAGCCTAAAGTGATGTTGCTCTCGTTGACTTTCATCGTTAAACTTAATGTATAAATTCCCTCTTCCCTGGGTGAAAGTATCTCAAAACAGAGAATATTAGAGGAAGCAGGTTGTAGTAAGGTGTCAAGTATCGATAACGAGGAAATCAGCTCACCTTCTTTGAATATCTCAGCTATTAATGTGCCTTTAATGGTTGCGTCAGAGGGATTACTCATCGAAACAGTGCAGTTGATTTTTGAAGAGGGTCTATAAATTATGCGATCAATAGTCACTTTAGTGAGTAATTTAAGTCTCATGGCTATCTCATAAAGCCCTAACTTCTCTATCTCACTTATAAGTATTGGTCCAGCATAGATTGTCACAATATGTTTCACTTTAGTTCGAGGACTTAATTTCACCAAGGGAAACTCTAACCTGACTTCATGCCCCAAGTTGGATCACTCTCTCTCCATATAGCCACAGTCGTATTCTTTGGGATCATAATCACAATTCCTCCTTCTTCATAATCGTAAACAGCACACCATTCTATGTCAGCGCTATACGTTCTGACGAAATGCTCTTTCAATTCCCAATGAGTAGTGCCTCCTGACTTCCATGCCTGAAGGTCATTCACTGAGGATTCTCCTATAATGCTAGACCAGGCTAGCGCGTATCCTATGAGTCCTTCCTCAAAGTAGTCACTTATTAGAAACTCTCGTTCTGTTGGATTCTCAATTTCGACAACTACCTTTAGTACATAGCTATCCTTAATTAACGTAAAGTACTTTTTAACTACTAAGCCCTCATTCATCCCACTTCCGATAACTAGCGTGAAGTTTAGTGTAATGCTCTTTTCACTCCTTTCCGAAATTGTAAAGTTGTACTTAGAGAGACAAAGGAGTTCCTGGCCATTCCTCATTAGTTAACCAATCCCATAGAGGATAAGACTTACCCATTGCATATCTTTCTCCTGTACTAGCTAGGCTAGTCTTGAGAGGCATGAAGGAGAAGTACTTAAAGAGGATTAATGAACCGGAGACAGCGTTACTAGAGGTCAGGAGAACTCCTAAAGAGAAGGTACCTAGCGTTTGGATCACCTACAACAGAGAACAACAGAGAAGGAATCATCTTGAGAATGGAGTCCATGATAAGAGCGCAACCTACGAGTGCATATTAGCGGCTCTTTCCTCTATCGTAGGAGAGCTCATGTCTTGTACAGAGGAGGCCCTGAGTAGAAAGATAGCCATATCACTAGTGCTTTTATAAGATAGTGCTTTTGATGTGAAAGTTGAGAAAGTTATTGGAAGAATAGTAATGAGGTTGAGAGATGTTCCCGGAACAATCGTTTGTATGCATGACTACTCTAGGTGCGTGGTGGCTTCCTATAAGAGCGTAACCCGTGATAGTGGAATCAGTATGAGGAATTACGCATTAGTAGTACGTGAGAGAGCTCGTTCACGTTCTGTCCTACTTTTACTATTATTCACTTTATAGAAATACGAAGATTATTTCGGAAATAAAACTAGAGGAGTTGATAGGAATGAAATTCGTCAATATCTGGCGAATTACAGATATTTTGAGCAAATTACTATCGAGAGGTTACAGAGTTAAGGTTAGAGTTAGAGGAGTTGGAGATAGAGGGAATTGTCAAGAACATAGTCCACGATGATATGAGACATGTCTATAATTTAACCTTGGATGTTAATGGCAGGAATCTTAGCGTTGGAGGCTATGGAGCTACACTTGAGGACGTAGAAGCTCAATTAATCGAAATAGTCGTATTAATTAGCCCCTCTATTTAATCGAGCTCAAATTAATACCCATCTTATAAGCTGAAATCATCATATTGGAGACCTTATTCCACCTAAATTCTTCAGCCCTTCTAAGTGCATTCTCTCGCATAACCTTGAATAGAGAAGGATTTTCCTTTACTAGCTCTCTAATTTCAGGTATTCTTACTTTCTTAAAGTAACTCAGCTTCCCTTCAGATATTTTGAGTAATGACGCTAAAGTTATTATAGCATCAGCTAAGCCCTTTGAGTCCTCTTTCGGTACTAATAGTCCAGTTCCTTTATCTCTGTAATCCCTTATATCTAAAATTGTCTCTTTTAAGCCTCCGACTTTTGAGGCTACTATAACATTACCGGTTGCCATGGCTTCTAAAGCTACTATTCCAAAAGGCTCCCATCGTGAGGGTATTGCAAATATATCAGATGCTAGATGAGATAAGTGGAATATCGAAGGAGTCAGACCGAAAATCGCTCGCACGTGTTTCTCGTGATCGCAACAAAATTCCATTATGTCCTTTATTATATCAAGCTCATCACGAAGAGGAATAAGTAGTAAGAGAAATCTAGCATCTGGTATATATTTTATCACCCTGTCTATAGAAGATAGCAGTACGTCAAGTCCCTTTTGGTGGGTAGCTCTCCCAGTCGTCAGGATCATTATCCCACTACGCTTAAAGGGCATAACTCTACCGTGACCTATATAAGGCTTCTTTTTAAAGCTGTAGATGAAATCTCTAACTTTCTTATCAGTTATTATGGGCTCTTCTTGAGGAAGTTTTAGAGCCTTTTTCAGTAAGTAATCTTTAAGCGTAGCTCTATCTATCTCTGAACCGTAAAGTGCCTTAAGAGCAGTGCCATGTATCTTCATTACTCTTTGTAATAGGTCTTCCTGCTTCCAGTCACAGCCATTATAGGCGTATGTTGACTTATTCCTGAATTTCCATCCTATCATGGATAATAGGCACTCCTCGTCCTCCATGAGATAACTTTTACTCACAGTTACAATAACGTCAGCTATGTATGCCCCTATCTTCTCTAGGATCCCCTTTGCCCCCCTATGAATTTCAGAGAGTTTAAGATTTTTAGTTCTACCAGCTATGTAGACCAGATATTCAAAGTTACCGAGTCCGCACTCGTTAATAAGGTAATCAAGTGAAACTTCCGTTGCACAGTACAAGTGTATTTGTAACACCAATGTGGGCTTAGCTCCTAGTTGTTTAAGCTCATTATACAAAGATAGAGCTATTGGAATCGCATGCCAATCATGTGCATGAATTATATGATGACCTCCTTTTACCATTAATCTACCCAATAGCTCGGGTATACACCTTGAGATCAGAGCTATCTTGTCGAATATATTCTCTCCATAGACTATCGGGTCATTCAACACTCTCGCGGCTAAACCTCCTTCACCGTAGAACAATAGAACGTGAACGCTATCGGAAAGAAATTCATGAACTGCTACGGTACACTTACTGCCTTTGTAATTTACTAGTAATTTAAGCTTTCTATGTGGAGTCTGCTTCTTTTGAACACCATGAGATGGTATAAGGACATGAATTTTGTAACCCTTTCTAGCTAACGCTTTACTTAGATTACCCACAGCTTCACCTAAGCCACCCACCTTTACGAAACCCTTATATTCAAAGCTTATCATCCAGACATTCAGGCTCACAGTATACTATTTACTATAGCTCTCTTAAACTTCATCTTCGTAACTAGCAGTAACACATTGATGATCTGACTGATTTATTATAGGTTCCATTATAACTAAATAACAGGTGTGAATTGATGGGTAAAGAGTATAGGGTCATAGGGCTATCAATGCCAGAGGTAAAGTTAGGAGATGACTTAGCTAAAATGATAGTAAGCGCAGCTAATGAGCAGATTAATGGAATACAGGATGGTGATATAATTGTCGTTACATCGAAGATAATCTCTAAGGCTAAAGGTTACTTAGAGTCCTATAATAACATTAAACCATCTAAAAAGGCTAAAGTTATTAGCCATTTAACAGGGAAGCCAGAATGGGAGGTGGAGTTAATACTCAAGCACTCAAAGAGAATAGTAGCAGCTATCCCGGTGACTAAACTTCTCTTAGAGGCAGGTTATCATAAAATGATGAAGTCTCCAGAAAGAGCTTTGGAGGTATTAAAGAGGGACCCAGTGATATTAGTAGTAGAGAATAAATTAGGTATGTTGTGTACTGATGCAGGACTTGATACTTCAAATACGCCTCAAGGAGTAGCCTCAATCCCGCCTCCAAATCCTGATAAGGAGGCCCGCCTCCTAAGAGAAGCAATAGAGAGACTCACTGATAGGAGAGTGGCAGTTATAGTGACAGATACGGAGGCAATGATGACTAGATTAGGATCCGTTGATATAGCTGTGGGTTCCTCGGGAATAAGAGCTGTCAAGCGAGAATTCGGACAACTGGATTTATACGGGAAGCCTAAGTATGGAGGCGTTGATATAGTAGTTGATGAGATAGCTGCCGCAGCTGCCCTTCTAATGGGACAGACTCGTGAGGGAGTTCCAGTTGTGATAATAAGAGGATTAGAGTTTGAGAGGGACTGTAAAGAAGGTGTAAGGGATATTATAATACCTCCTAAGATGCTAGCGAAGGGAGCTAGAGCAACGCTGCTCTTGACTCTCAAGCTTAAATTAAGACTATTATTGTATAGACTATTTAAGGTCTAGAGAGCTTCAGTTTTTCGCAATTTTGTTGTTCGTTCTGAAATCCTCGGAAGTAACGTTAAAGTCATCGCGAAATCCATGAGTAACGCCAATGTGAAAGGTAACCTAGGGTCTATATTCCATAAGTACCCTGATACTAAATAGCACGGTATGGCAACCAGGTAGTAAGAGAAATTCCTAATGGAGTTCCAACGAGCTAAGTAATCTTTAGGAACTGATTCTATTGCCAATGACCTCCAAGCTGATGAGATAGTGGCTCCTACTCCCCAGAGAGCCCATGCTATTATTGGTATGAAGTAGTTGTATGGAGTTCTTATAGTGCCAGCTATCAATAAAGATGTCACTGAGAGCCAATAAAACACTCTTAGCTTTATAATCACATTCTTCTTACTACCTCTGTCAGCTTTCTTCGAGACGGGTATGGATAGTATTGAATAAGCTAGGGATTGAGCTGTAGCTAGAAGTCCCATCAGGTATATTGGCATTTTGCAAACTTCATAAACATAGAGCCTCCAATAGGGTCCAGGAAGGCTCCATGCTAATGCGCTTACTATTACTACTTGAACTATGACTTTAGCGTTAGGTGACTCTAATAATTTCCTTAGCTCTACCATATCACGAACGAAGGCCTTGAAGGGATTAGAGTTGGTATGCTCATTTCCTGGATTCTCACGTACTTCTAACTTCTTAATGACAAAGATCAACACTATCATTGAAGCCATAAACTGGACTAAGAACATGTACCTAATGAGGGGCACTCCCCCTAAGGATGATATGATGTAAGCTCCTAAAGGTGGCACGACGATATTCACAATATTAACTAGAACGCTCATGGTAGCTATTGACGCGCATCTACTCTCCTCCTTCGTAAGGGTACCTAACAAGTACTCTAATGCTGGCGCGACTAGTGATGAGCCAAGGGCGCTTAAGATACAGGCCATGACTACCCAGTACCAATCATCGGCTAGGAAGAGTAGTAGATAACTTAGATTTGATAACAGTGAACCAATAACGAAGGCCTTTTTCCTGCCATACCTATCGCCTAACCAACCACATATTAGTATTGAAGATAAGACTATTGAGGAGGATACCGAGGATAGGTAACCTAAGCTGATAGCGCTCATTCCAAGGCATGTCTTGTAGTAGATAACTTCTAAACCTCCTGAGAAACCTCTAATAGCAGTTAGAGTAATATTTCTAGTGACTAAGGCTTTGTATGATTTACTATTCGACGAGCTATCTGAGTCCTCCATTCTAGACTAGCTTAACCTTATCATCTCATTAATAACTGTATCGCTCAGCGCAAAGCTTCAAAATATTTTAAAGTTAAGCTAGCTCGAGATACAGGTCGTAACCTATGAGTTTAGAGAACAATCTAACTTCCTTAGTCCAATCTCCGTAGTATAGCACTCTGTGCCAATTATGTTGCCAAGTGTCTATCAACTTCTGAGCATCTCTTACTCTAACTACTGCCTTGGATCTACAACCAACTTCCTTCTCCATGCTCCCTAGGAGTTCTCCCGAGAGTAGTAAAACCCTCTTCTCAGATAAAACGAATTTCACAATAGTGACTGGAACACTATGTCTAAACAGAACCTGTATACTTACTCCTTTATCGTCTTCAGCATGAGTTCTAATTAAAAAGGACTCTGGAGCGGCTTCATAACCACTCATCCTGAGTGGTGCAACACAGTGAGCATATATTGCTAAGTTACTACTTGTATCTATAGCTGGTTCACTTAAGAACCCAGGCCTTCTAGCTATATATTTCATTATCAGCTTGGTAACCAATGAATCTAAGTCGTTCTCACATGCACAGACATAGTCTCCTTCATCATCAAGTAACATAAAGGCTAAACAGGGATAAGCCGGTAACTCACCCTTGGCGAAGCCTCCGAGACAGTCTATTGCGATACCATCGGCCTTATATCTTTTGAGTATGCTCTTGAGTGCTAAATAAAGCTTCGCACTATCTAATATATCCCTAAAGCTAGGACCGATAACACCTTCGGCTGCTCTTACAACATTCTCGGCCATCCTGTTTGCTTCATTAGCGTCTACTTTCTTGAACTCTTCTCTAACCTCTTCAAAAGTTATTCTAACCACATCAACTCCAATATTTCTTGCTTCCTCAATGTCTCCTTTGACACCGTTCCCAACTAATAATAACTTTGACTTCTTTAACTTCAAGTAGGCTCTTATCACATTGAATGCAGAATCGACATCACTCCATTTAGATGAGGACACTATAAATCCTTTGGCTTTATATTTCCTCATTGCATGAGATAACTTGGTCATGCCAGCGTAGCCCCATAGCAGAGTGTCTGAGATAACTATAGTTGGAATCTTGGATACTAATTCTGAAGGAAGGAACCAGCTACTCGCTAAGTTAAAAATAAGTAGTATTTCTTCGTCAAATTTACCCAACTCGCTAAGGACTTCTTCAGCTTCTGCTCTGTTAGTAATGATGTCTGACTTCACGAACTCTATATCTCCATACCTGGTCTTAATGATCTTCATTAGTTCCTCTGCTCTGGCTTTAGTATCAAATCTTATACTCGGCCATTTGCTAACTCCTTTACCAGCTCCAGCAAAAATTAATCTTACTCTTCCCAGCTTCATGTTACTTAATTACTACAGATCGCATAAAACTTTTAACTGAAGAATCAAGTGATGAACTTGAGGCTCCTCGTAAGGCTTTATGCCGATGATGAGGAGCTTTGGATATGACTTATGACTGATACGGCGGGTTCTGAGGCAGAGACTGTACTTAGAGTTATAAGTGATTATTCTCCTATGAGAATTGATGGTTGAAGTCAGACCCGTAACCAGAGGGCCAAAGCATCACTTCTTTGGCTACTACGATAAATGCCCTTGGGACTCTACAGGTCGCTATATACTTGCACTTGAAGTAAACTTCATGAATAGACCTCCTATTCCAGAGGATGAGGCCGTGATAGGCTTAATAGACTTAGTCGATAATAATCGCTGGATCCCTCTAGCAAAAACAAGAACTTGGAATTGGCAACAGGGTTGCATGCTTCAGTGGCTGCCCAGTGCTCCTCATAGGAGGATAATCTACAACGATCGTGAGGGTAGTAGGTTCATTTCAGTAATAATGGACATATGGACAAGAGAGCAACATAAACTGCCTCTGCCTGTATACGCGATAAGTCATGACGGTAAGTCAGCCTTGACTCTGAATTTCTCTCGTTTACAGAGAACTAGGCCAGGATATGGATATCCTGGCATTCCAGATCCATGGGAAGATGACCCTCATCCTAAAGAGGATGGAATTTATTGGATGGACCTTGAAACTGGTGAGCACGAGTTAATAATATCTTTAGATCAAGTCACTAAGTTCAGGCCCAAGTCTAGCATGAAGAATGCCATTCATTGGTTCAACCATATACTCTTCAATCCTGACGATAGTAGGTTCGTGTTCTTACACCGTTGGACTAAGCCTGATGGAGGATGGTTCACTCGGATGCTTACTGCAAATCCTGATGGAACTGACTTATATTGTGTAGCTGATCACGATATGGTATCACACTTTGATTGGCGTGATTCCAAGTGGATATTAGCGTGGGCACGACAATATGATGTAGGAGATAGATTCTTCCTCTTCGCTGACCTAACAGGCGAGAGAGAGGTTATTGGAGAAGGAGTGTTGACTCAGAATGGTCATTGTTCATACTCTCCAGATAGGCATTGGATATTGACCGACACTTATCCGGATCATAAAGGATTTAGACATCTACTACTCTACAACATTAAGGAGAATGCATTAGTTGAAATTGGTAGGTTCTTCTCGCCTCCAGAGCTTAAAGGAGAGATTAGGTGTGACCTACACCCTAGATGGGATAGAGATGGCAAGAGAGTCTGTATAGATTCAGCTCATGAGGGGAGTAGACAGGTATACGTAATCGACGTTACAGATATTGTGAAAAGCTATTAGTCTCAAGTTAAGTAGAAAGAGTATTATTTTCAGAGAATCAACTTAAAGGAGTTAAATAACCTTTTTATGCTCTTTAGCTTATAGTATGCAGTATGTCCTCAGACCCTAGGGTCATAAGAGACAATTATCTAAGAACTATTGAAATGAGGTACCCATATTTCATTCCATGTGCAGTTCATGCGCTACAAGCTGCCTGGGCTAAGTATAGAGAGAAGCTTGAAGAAATATTTTTGCGTTATCCTACTCTATTTCCAAACTTCAAAAAAGGGATGGTAAAATTTGATGACTTCGGAGTCCGCAGAAGAGGAAATATTTTCATAGATGACTGGGGTTGTGTGTGGTACTTCCTCAAGGATGGTATGCAAGGTCAGGTAATTAAACATCCTCTCAATTCATGGTCCAAGCTCAGAAATTTAAGAGCTCCAGACCCTGAAAAGGGTTTGTCTGGAGAGGGAGGACCAACGATAAGCTGGGATGTGATTGAAGAGTCTGTAAGGCGGGCTAAAGAGAGGGGAGGGCTAGTTAAGGTAAGTGTTGGACATGGATTCTTTTTTCAACGTCTTTACTACTTGAGGGGCTTTAATAATTTAATGATAGATTTCATTAAAGGAGTTCCACAATTATTCGAGCTCATAGATTTAATTACTGAGTATAATTTAGAGATTGTTAAGAGAGTATTAAAGATGGGTGTAGATGTCGTAGCTTTTGGCGATGATTTAGGGTTGCAGGATAGGATGCCTATAAGCCCTAAGCTCTTTAGAAAGTACATATTCCCTACATATAAAAAGATCTTCTCACTGGTTAGATCTTATGGAGCCCACGTATATTTACACACAGATGGTCACGTAATTGAAGTAGTTGACCAACTCATTGAAGCCGGAGTTTCAGTGCTGAATATACAGGACAAAGTGAATGGCATAGAGAACATTAAAAGAAAGTGTAAGGGAAGAGTGTGCGTGGATTTGGACATAGATAGACAACGCTTGTTGCCTTTCGGAACCCCACGAGATATAGAGAGGTACATTAAGTACGTTATCAATGAATTAGGTTCTAAGAAAGGAGGGTTGATGCTAACAGCAGAGATAGGTTATGATGTCCCTCTAGAGAATGTAAATGCTGTATGTAGGGCCTTTGAGAGGTATCGTACGGAACACTTAAAGCTACCATAACGATCTATAGGGAGTTTGTGCTCAATCTTAGAGTGACAAATGTTATTTAAAGAATAACTTATGTGGAAGTGCTACTCGTTACTAATAGAGTGTAATGCATTTATGACAGCTCTAATGATGATGAGTTTAGGCTGAACGATGATGTACTGATGGGACTCTGATGGAGGCTCAGGTGTGTGCTGAAAAATGTAAGATAGTGAAGTGGTTTATTCTTAATTCTTTAGGAGCTTTTTATACTAATCAAAGTAAGAATATAGACTAATTTGACCCATTCTTGCTTCTGAGAGCATTTAGCGTAGTGAATCTATGATTAACTTTTATAAATGGTCTCTTTCAAGTTAATCACGTGAAAGTGTTGATGCTCACCTGGGAATATCCTCCGCGAATAGTAGGTGGCCTTGCTCGTCACTGTTGGGGTTTAAGTAAGGCTTTGGCTCGAAAAGGAATAGAAGTACATATCGTAACACTGGAATTCCCTGAAGTTCCTCTTGAAGAAGAAGTGAATGGAGTTAAGATCCATAGAGTTAAAGTCGAGATAGGAAATCCGAACTTTTTGGTATGGGTTCTTCTCTTCAATCACTTTATGGAGAAGAGAGCTGGCTTGCTTTCTCGAGAAATCGGCGAATTTGATATAATTCATGTTCATGATTGGCTCACTACGCTAGCTGGAATATCATTAAAACATACTCTAGGCAAGAGTCTTGTGCTGACTCTACATAGTACAGAAATTGGGAGAAGCGGTGGGCTAAATTCACCAGATTCTCTGACTAAAGACTCCATAGAGTGGTGGGGAACCTATGAAGCTAAATACATCATAACAGTAAGTACCTCTCTCAGAAGCGAAGTAATAGAACACTTCAAAGTTCCTGAGTGGAAAGTAGTTGCAATACCTAACGGAGTTGATATTGAGATATTTAATCGTAATGTAGATAGAAACAGAGTTAGAGCTAAGTTTGGTGTAAATCCAGATGATAAGCTAATACTAGCTGTGGGTAGACTAGTGCCCCAAAAAGGCTTCCAATACTTGATCAAAGCGATGCCTATAGTCCTGTCAAAACATACGAATGTGAAGCTCATAATAGTCGGTGATGGTTGGATGCGAAGTCAACTAGAGTACCTAATTAGGAAGTTAGGGCTTGCAGACAAGGTTATGACTACAGGTTTTGTTAATGACTCAGAGCTAATAGATTTATACTTAAGTGCCGACGTTTTAGTTGTGCCTTCACTCTACGAGCCCTTCGGTATGGTAGCACTTGAGGGTATGGCTGCTGGCTTACCTGTAGTAGTAAGTAGCATAGGGGGGCTTAGGCAAATAGTAGAGCATAACAAAACAGGCATCTGGGTATATCCGGGAGATGTAAACTCTATTGCTTGGGGTATTGATTACATCCTCTCGAATCCTGCTCACGCCAAAATATTAGCTAATAATGCCAAGAAAAAAGCTAAAGAAGTATTTAGCTGGGATGCTATAGCCGAAAGGACTATTGATGTTTACAAGAAGACTACAGAGTGGTGATCATGAAGCCATTAAACAAGATTGTTATTGAGACGCTCAATAACGTTGGTGCCATAAGCGAGAACAGAGCGTTAACTATTGAAGAGATTTCTAAGGAAACTAGTATAAGCACTGAAGATCTCAAAGAAGTTTTGAAGGAGTTAAAGAGCATGGGCTATGTTAAATCCACAATAAGAAGAGGTCGACAGAAATATTTTCTAACACCTACAGGCATCCTAGTAGCTCTCTCCTCATATTCATGAGTCGTAGTGACGCTCCTCAAGTCTAGCTAACTTCTCCAATCGTCTCTCTATGAATTTAACTAATTTCTCTCTGATCTTAGGGTCTTCAGGCTCGATCTCTCTAATTTTCTTAGCGAGGACATGATCCCCCACCGTATAGTTTATCCACCTAAAAAAGTCTCCCCTACTCTGATGATACCTGATAGACTTCATACTCACTGTTCTCAGAACCTCTAAAAACTCAGCTAAATTTCTAGCCATGATGTTGAGAGGTTTTCCCCATGACTCAAAGAAGTGGAACTCCTTCCCACGCACGTCTCTCGTGATGTAGCTATAGGCCCTTCCAGATTTTTTGAAGAGACGTCTCTTAGCCTCACATTCTAATTCAATGAGCGCGCACATAAGAACGTTATACGCATTTAATGGGTCTTTAAATGGACTAAAATAGTTATGAACTACCCCAGCTCCTCCGCCTTTAGAAGACATGTAGTAGAGATGGTCGCTTATTTGCAATAGTCTCCATGCTCTTAATAACTCATTGTCGCCTAACGCATAGAGCAACTCTTTCAGGTTTTCAAGCTTCTGGAAAGAAACTACCTGAAATCTGTTATTAAGCCATGCGGATGTATTTTTCTCTTCATCAGCCCACGAGATCGTATTATGTTCAGGAACACTGAGCTCATCTACGGGCTCATACTTCTCAGAGATTTCCGACGGTTTTAGGAAGTTAATTCCACGATCAACGCCTATCAACAGAAGATGTTTTAAGAACTCATGAATCCCGCTCTCAGGAGGGTGATGTTCACCGAAAGTCTCAAAGTCGACGAATATTAACACGTAATGACCACTACACATCTGAATCCAATTTAGATACTTATCGGCAGTTAGAGGATACTTATCCCAATTTTTCGAAGAGAATCGAAATGCAATGTCATCAGATAACATATAATGTCTCAGAAGTAAACGTAGGTCACATCCCCTAGCCTTATAAACGTAGTTAGGGGATCTCCACCTCAACACTCTTTTAACTCCTTCTATTATCATCGTCTTAAATCCCATAGCATGAATAGTGCTCGCTATCTTATTGTTATATAGGAGCTCAGTGTTCTCGAAAGTATTGGGTCTTACTCCAAAGCGCTCCTCTATAGCTTTACGATGCATCTCGACTTGTGCTTTAAACTCTTCATGATCCTTAAATAGAGAGGCTAACGAATGATAGTATGTCTGACATAGTAATTCTACTGCCTCAAGAGACAAAAGCTCCTCTATCACGTCTAGAAAATCTCTTCCCCACATTTCTGCTTGCTCGAGGAACACACCTGATAAGCTGAAAGATACACCTACTTTTTTGCCTTTACTTCTACACTCCTTTACGACTTCTAGTATAATACGGGAAGCAGGCAGATAACATTTTTTCAATGCTCTTCGGAAGACTTCTCTATCAAGCTCCATGTTAAACTTGTTCATAAAGGTAGTCCAATCACCCGTTGGACTGCTCTCTTCATTCAATCTGTATGGTTGATGAACTTCGAATATTAAGCATATGTTTCTCATGACCAATTACACCATAATTCCCCTCAGTATATCAGGGTAATATTCCTTTAAGGTTCGTTCTATTCCTACTCGTGGCGCAAGGGTTCTAATGGCATTGAGGCTTATTTGGTAGTACTTCTCTGGATCACTATCCCTTATATCATATACATACTCTACCTTCTTTTTGAGCTCTTCATACTCTTTCTCATTAATCTCTTCGGCTTTGGGATCTACGTTATAGTCTATTAGCTCTCTTAGATCCTCTCCGAATAACCAACCATTAACGTCGTCAACTATAAACTCTATTGCTGCTCCGTCTCTCGAAGCTAAAGTTGGTACACCATTGACGCCAGCTTTCATGAAACTTGTTCCAGACGCTTCCCATCCCGGAAATGGAGTAAATAAGAGGAGATCTATTCCTTTAAGGATCAGTCTAGCATTGCTAACGGTGTATTCGTGAATATATACTACATTATCCCGCTCTTTATGCATCTTCCTGAATGCCTTCATGAACCTTAGTCCTTCACTATCGTAGGGATGTGCCTTTCCTCCTAAAACATAAGCTATCTTCAAGTCCTTAAGATCATCTATGAGCCTAAGTACGAAGTCGGGTCTTTTATAGGTCACAACTCTTCTGCACCAACCTACTATAAAGCTATCTTCTATATTCGATATACTCTTTATAGAACTTAAGAATTTAATCAGTGAGTGCCTTAAGTTCTTTCTTATGTCTATTAAATCGTCGATGCTAAGTTCTCCCCTCTCGACTCTTGCTCTTATTTCTGGGTCCATCCATCTATCTATATTTATACCATTAGTTACATACCTCATCTTCTCAGCAAAGTGAGGAAGAACTTCACCCATTATATCGAAATGTTTAGCAGACACGGTAATTCCTTCTCTAGCTGTAGCCAGACCTATCTCAGTCAGTACTACCTGGCTACTTATAAACCTATACCCGTACTCTTTCTCGAGCAAGTACTTAGGAAATGTTGGATGACCCCATGGACCGGGTGTATGTATTACCAGCCTATACTTGCCTGGTATTCGAAGAGTTAGCGGTAACATCGCCGTGTATGCCTCTTGGAGATCTATGTACTTTACCTTCTCGACATCTAAATTCCTCCTAATATAGGAAGCTGCAGCTTTAGCCAAAAGAGTATACTTATAAAACTTACTCTCTATTGAGTCCTCTATGTAGAGTCTATCAATTAATTTTTTAGCCCAACCTGGATATATACTCTCTAAAAATATGGCTTTAGCTTTATTTAATTTATAAGCCCACGCTCTTACTTGAACTCTTTCTCCTTTCAGCTTGATCTCGAACTCATCTTCTAATGATAAGCTTTCAATAAAGTCTCTAGGTTGAGGTTGTGGTAAAGGAATGGGATTGTTATCGTCGTCGAAATCGTACGAGACGTATCCATTTTTGTAGAGGAGGCTTATAACGACGTATTCAAGGCCTAATTTAGCCGCCGCATAAAACTTGTCACCTTCGAGAACGCCTAGTCCTCCAGCGTATGTATAGCCAATGTCAAGAGCTATGTCAGGCGTTATGCTCACAATGATCATAGTTATTATAACCCCTTTCTAACAACCCTTGAGGGTTATTTATGCATTCTTGCAACACTCTGACCTTGCTTCTAAGGAAATGACTTTAAGTGTGGCAGAAACATTAGTTTTATCCCTATAGAGAGCCAAAGTCACACTCTTCACTAGGTGGTGGCTACGAGTCGGAATTTTGAGTATAGTAATACTCTCCTAGAGTATGAACAGGAACAAAGAAGAGTTAAAAGCGAGATTTGGTCCTCTGTTAATGTAAGAGGCTTAACAGTGATCGACTTTGGAATTGGAGAATCAACTCTGGAGCTTGTCAAGCTGAGAGCTAGAGTAATAGGAATTGACAACGATCTTAAGAAGCTGAGGAGATATAAGGACTTGTGACTATAGTTGCGGGTATCTAACATCCTTCCGCTTTAAATGAACCTTTAAGCGAAAGCTATAGGAATTGCTTAACTTTTTCTCTTATGGAGAGTAATTATTGCCTTAGTTCATGTTATAATTATTTTAAGAAGACAAAATATTTGAATATTAAAATGAATATTTAGATAAAATAAAAGAGGTATATTCGACAACTTTAAGACTTACTGTGTAATAATTAAATCGTGCACACGATAGGGTATCATTACGTTATAGAAGCATCAGATTGCGACTCAGAGATACTTAAGGACGTAAATGCCTTAAAGAAGATACTCCTAGAGGCTGCCAGAGTAGGGAAGATGGACGTTCGATCAACATATTTCTACAAGTTTTCTCCACAAGGCATAAGTGGAATTGTAGTTGTCTCAGGATCACACATATCAATACATACTTGGCCCGAGCATGGCTATGCAGCTATAGACGTCTACATATGCGGAACAGAATCTGAACCTGAAAAAACCATTGAGTATATCCTTGAGCAGATTAAGGCGAGTTATGCTCATATTACTGAGATAGAGAGGGGAATAAAGGACGAAGAGGGAACGTACACTCACGTCATACTATCATGGGATGAAGCGCCTTCAGAGGAGCAAACAGAGACTATTAGTTTACAAAGTAATCTAGTGCAGTCTTTCTCCATCCTTGCTCCTTAAGAAATAACCTACTCACTAAAGCTTCCTATTAGTCAGAAACCAAAGAAGTATGTAGTTTTACACGTCTTTTTAAGAGAAGATGATTGCATAGTACTCTTGCTATAATAATCTCTTGATTTAATTAATAATGAATTAAGCTTAGTTACTCAAACAAAAGAGAATGAGTTAAGCTTATTACTACCTCTAAATCTTATTATTGAAGGATGATGACTCGCTGTCCCCATGGGAGTCGGACTCATGAATGACAACCTTCCCCTCTTCTGACGTTAAACTCATAGTTGATTTTTAATTTATATGGATCCAAGGACGTTTTGTAAGACTTAGGTCATTGTGATAAGTAGACAGCTAATATCTCTACTCTACATGCTAAAGTGAGTTGTGTTATATAGGATATTTCCTTCTCTTCTTAACATAGGACAACATTTGAATGAAGTTTTCGGCATTCTTACATATAGATAAGTTAGCTGACGTAGAGAACACATAACCTCCGCCAGGAGCCCCTTGTCTTAGGCACCTATTTACTTCTTTCAACAAGCTCTTCTTATCACCAAACTCTATTATTCTGGGATCTACATTTCCGATCAGACACACTTTGTCTCCATAGTACTCTTTTACCTTGCCTAAGTCCATTCTTGCTTCAATATCTATTCCCTGATATGCATCTAAACCTGTGTCAACTATATCTGGTAGCAGTTCCCATACATTTCCATCGGAGTGAAGTATAGTGAAGCCGCCTTTTCTCTTAAACGCTTCAACCTGCTTCCTTAACGCTGGCTTTACGAACTCTTTAAACATTATAGGGGACATCCAAGGCCCCTTAGAGTGGCCGTAGTCAACGCACATCATTATGGCATCGGCACCTTCATCTAAAGCTCTCTTACCTAGTTCTATTGCAAACCTAGTGTAGTGATTTATTAAAGCTCTCACAACATAGGGTTTAGTGAACATCCATTTCAATACATGAATTAGTAGCTTGGGATTAGATACTATTGGCCCCCAACTCCCATCAGCATCAAATGATAGGAAGATTTCACCTCTTACCTCTCTGGCTATATATCTAAGGATTTCGAACGTTTCATCTTTAGGCTCGGGAGGTTCTTGTAAAGCCCACTTGAGGACTTCCTCTGGATCATAGAGGCTAGGTAAATCAAGGTGCCAAAAGCTCTCAGCTGAATACTTTACTCTAGAGCCATTTATCAACCATAAATCGTCGGCTATTTTTTCCACTCTCATGCGACTGCTATAACCTCCGGGAACTCTTATGTAATCCAACTCTGCTTTGATGTGAATTTCGATAATCTCTTCTGCTATTTTCCTATTTAGTAAGTGTGTGTCATAACCTTTCCTAATGAGCTCTAAGCAAAGAGGGCCATTATAACAAATTGATGTCCTACCAAGAATCTTAGAAGATAGCGCTGAAGACATGTGCATCTCAAAGAGTGGAACCTTATCCGGCATCTCTAGTTCCAAAGCAACGACCATTCTCTCCCAGGAGTTCACGTTTTAAGCTAACCTAGTATATTATTAAAGTCTATCAACTAATAGCTCACATAACTTCTCAGCTCTCTTTACCTCTAAACATGCTAGTTCTATAAACTCCATTAATTAACTATACAACGAATTTCCTTTATTTCGTGACCCCTAAACTCAAGAGTTCTTTTACCCCAGTTCAAAGCACTTCCCATGAAATTCGTCTCACGAATTTCACTATATTCTTTAAAGAACTTCAGGGAGCACTTAGTAACTTTACCTTCTATTTCGAAGAGTCTGAAGACTACCTCCTTTCCCTCTCTGAAAAGGGATGATAACACTATGTTGTTAGGCTCCACTCTAAGAAAACTATAAAGAAGAGGTAATGCACCCTTTCCTTTTATACCGACTACCGCAATTAATGGATTCAAGTACTCCAATGCTTTTTGGTAAACTTTTCCTCTATGCACATCTCCTTCGTGCGAATACAACGCATATTCAAACTCATGAGCGCCTATTCCGATTATCTTTGAACAGAATCTAAACCTATGCAAGACAGCTGGATCTATTGTGGATAATAGTACACTTGATAGTCTGTTTCCTTCCAATATAAACCCTGCATTTTGCTTGCTTATTAAGGTCACTCCACACTCATCATTAGATAGATCAGCCCAACTATAAGCTCCAAAAATCCTCCCCATCTTACCGTGACTCCTTTCAGCCCCTTCATATAACTCTTCGTTGGGGTTTATACTCTCCACGTTGAATGGCTTATCTACGGATAGCTTCCCTTCCTTCACATTCAGTGGAAAAACTACTCTAAACCTCCTGCCGGTAGCTCTTGCTTCAATTGTCGTCTTGAATTCTATTCTGGGAATACCTCTGTAGAGCATTATCTCGAATGATAGAGGATTCTCTACATACGAGAATGTAACTTTTAAAGTAGCCCTAATAGGACCCTTTTCTACGATCTCTACCTTGTCGGGAGAAAATGTTGATGATGAGTATTGCAGTCCCTTAACCTCTCCAGTCAATCCCAATGGACCATTCTCCACCCTTTCGCACAGAATCGCATTTCCCATGTAAAGTCCCATGCCTCTTAACCTTTCGCTAGTAGAGATGTCTAGTAGTTCTTTACCAGTACGCTTGTCCATTATACTTGTAATATGCCCATTAGCCACTCTCACTCTAAAGTACTCGTTTTCGATTATATAAGAGGTAGTTCCAGCCTCTTCCGTCTCAAAGCACTTCAGCGGAGTGGTAAAGGAGGGTTCACTAATCGAAGGCACTACGTAGTAGGTATTATACCCTAACGATGGTGCTTCCGCCTTGAATAGGATTTCTGCTTCTCTTAAAGAACCATCCAAATAAAACTTTTTATATATGACTTGATATGGAACTTCATTACCATTTCTGTCAATAATTCTGAAGTGTTTGAATCCGTAGAATAGGTCAAATGTTATCTTAACAGAAACTATGTCCGAGCGATTCCAGCTTAGTTGATTAAAGACAACTATCGGTATTCCCTCGTTCTTAGTAGGCTTAATGTTGCTAGATATTATATATAGGGACATTCTGAGAAGTTCGTTGGCCCTCGCTTTTATGTAATCCATATCATTGAGAAAAACTTCTAGGTCTACAGGATAGAGATAAACTATCGTGTTGTGATCTTCCCAAAGAAGCTCTGTGACCCACAGCTTCTCAAGGAGTTTTGAAGGATAGGGTAATCCCATGAAGCTAGCTATCGTTAGAAACTTCTCACAGGTCAACAATAAGTTCACTAATTCCCTTTGTAACTTCCTATATTCATCACCAGAGACTCCATAAAGCGCAGCCCAACTGACATTATCAAGGGAGCCCTTAATTATCGGAAAGTCATATTCTCCTTTAGCTATAGTCTCAAAGTACTCAGTAGGAGTGGCAATCCTCAGTTTAGGCTTTAAGTTTCTTTTATTCCACTCCTTGATGAACTCTATTAACTCTTCATGTGGAGGATCCCAATCACCACCTTGATAGAATAGGAGATAATCCGTTTTAGAAAATTTCAAGAGAGTTTCTATAGCCTTGAGAAAGGCGTCCTTACACTCATTAAAGTTCTTATAGGCATTAGGCTTCCAAGCAGACCCATAGGGTACTCTATTACATAGTATCTTACTCCCATCAGGAGATTCCCATAAGAAGTCCAATGGAATGTTGAGCCTGTTGTACACTTCAAATGGACGTTCGAACTTGAGAAACTTATAACCACACTTTAAGGCTATTTGTGGAAGCTGGGAGAACAGTCCTGTAACATCGTTCAATTGTAATACGATGTTCTTGAACTTTATGTTAAGTATCTTCTCCAGTAGCTTCTTACCGTATATGATGTTTCTAATAATCGATTCGCCAGAACAGTGTGTGGAAGCAATGCCTAAAAGATGTGGAGTGCTGACCATACCGCAAGCTATGTCAATTCTACCTTCTTTAACATACTCTACTAGTCTGTCGCGCAGTTTTAGACAGAGTGTCCAAAAGCCCATGAGGGAGTAGACTTTGTCTATTCCACTCCACTTATACTCCGGATACTTATCCAGAAGCTCTAAAGCCCTTGTAATTATTCTTGAATTAGCTCTGTTTATATAATAAATCGACGGTCCTAAATAGTATCCCCAGCCCCAATCAATGTGTGAATATGGAACTATGAATATACATTTTTTATTGTCCATGATCACAAAAAGTGCATAGTTAAAATAAAAGTTAACCAACCCCTTAACAGAAAAAACAAAGTTTAGCTGTGATTATCCGATTAACTTTTGAATATTCTTGTATAAGTTCCCGTCAGGTATAGATAATCATATCCGTATTCGATGCTTGGTTCTATTTCAGTGCCTTCAAACCATTCATTCCATGAAGTTATTAGTATCCAGTCTGCATTACACTTCAACGAGGCTTTCCAACAGTCGATATAGTATTTACCATCCTCTCTTGGGACGAAAATCCCCGGCCTCCTAATCTTTCTATCATCATACCCAGGACAAACTGTTGCTGCAAAGAGTTTACCTCTAGCCTTCACTTCCCTAGAAACTTTCACGTATAAATCTTCAATTGATATTCCTCTTATTGTATAACCTACAGTAGTATAAGTGTGGAGACCGTCAAAAACTTCTAGATATCTTATGTCAAAAGTATCGCCGAGAAGGAACATTCTATAGCCTTCTTCTTCAAGCTTCTTTCTTATACCTCTCCACTCATCTACGGTATACTTAGCTGCTATGTATATTACTATTAAGGGTTTACCATCTACTTTAATCCACGAATTACTTATTGCATACTCAGTGAGTAACCTCTTGAGATCTTCGTATATCCTCTTAGTAGCCTCTTCTCTACTCTTCTCTCTAATGTTAAAAGTCATTGCTGTTTCATAGTATATTGTGATGAAGTCCTTAGGTGCTATTTTTAGGAGCTTCTCAAGTGATTTATGAGAGTAATGCTCGAATCCCCACCAGGATACTATAAAGCCATCAATACCAGCCTTTTTAGCTTGATCTATTTGACGTCGCAAAGTGTACTCATCACAACTATCATAGACACCATCTAGTGGATAATGCGGTGTTGCAATAATTCTTTTGCCCTTAACTATTATGCCTGGATTGTATCCATGAGCATTCCATCCTAACCACTTTTCAGCTGGCCCCCAAGGAGTGCCGTACCATGCATAATAGAATGTCAGTACTCTCTTCTCCATAATAACCACCGTGTACTCTCTTTCCTTAAGTACATTTATACTTAATTTAGTTTGAAAGAGAGTGAGAGACTAACGAGAATATATTTATCAAAGTCCTAGTTACCGAGTGATATCATCACTTTAGTTAAGTTTGGTAGTTTTCATCATTAGATTAAAGTCAGTTTTTAAGATATCTCTTCTGTAAAGAATACTACTGAGCAGAGAGAGTTTAAAATATATCATTAAGTCCTCAATCACGCTTCTACATTGCCATGATTCTGAAGCTACCAAACACGTATACGTGTTATCCCATAACACGTAAACGTAAATAAAAGCAGGTTATGAAGTGCATTCATTAAGAATTCTCCTATCAAAATGAACACTGGCAATATATAGCCATGCTTTGAGATGGCACTGCGAATCATTAGGAGCAAGATTGAAATCATGTTATCACACAACATGGAAGCTTCAGATACCAAATATCATATAGTTGTTTAAAAGCTTGTCCTCTTTCAAGTTCACTGAATGTACTATTCATATGTACAAAAGCGACTCATTAGACTTAAGAAAAAGGAATCTTATATTTGTTTTAAGAACTCCTCCAGTTTCATTATCTTAGCTCCATAAATCCTCTTCATGTATTTGAGGCCCCATTCGTGATCTTCGTCGGTAAACGTCTCTACACAGTCCTCTAGAACGATGATGTTATAACCTCTGTTGAAGGCATCACTGGCTGTATGTTTAACGCATATATTAGTATGAAGCCCAGTTAAGACAACTGTATCAACACCAAGCTCGCGTAATAACATATCAAGCCCTGTCTCGTAGAAGCCACTATACCTTCTCTTCTCAATTATAAAGTCCTTCGGTTGTGGCTTCAGCTCATCTATTACAGTAGCTCCATCTGTTCCCTTAATTGCATGAGGACCCCACAGCTTGAACTCATGGTCTACCTCTGGGACATGAGCATCATTAGCGTATATTATCGGTATTCCCTTCTTTCTGGCCTCTTCTAGAAGTCTCTTTATATTGGGGATTATTCTTTGCGCTCTCTCGCACTTCAGAGCCCCATAAACGAAGTCCTTTAACATGTCTATGACGACGATAGCGTACTTGGCCACGCTATCACCGGGTAGAGTACTTTCCCATCAAATAAAAGCGTAATGAAAGAGGCAAAATATGCACTCTTGTACATGACAAAGTGACAATTACTTGGATCAATTAATAGGCTCAGGGCTGGGAGTATTACCCTATTTATGCGAATGATTCTCTCCTCGTATCAGTTTCTATGATGACAATTCTTAGAGACAACGTCCATATTTTCATGGTAATAGTACACATTACTACATGATGATGTAACACCATGTATGCCTCTCGCCGATCTTAAATGGAGCTTTGGGTTTCGCTCTCTTTAAATCTACGTCTCTGACGTTCACACTAATCTCATCATCCTTGCCCTTGAAGATGAAGACGTTCTTAATCCATGTTCTGTCAGGTCTTGGGTAGTCTATCCTCCAATGTGAGCCTCTGCTTTCTTTCCTGGTTAGGGCAGAGAGAATCATAGCTTCAGCTACTTCTGACATGAAATTCACCTCTAATGCTTCCCTTAACTCTATAAAATCAGTAGCCTTAAGGTCTTCTAGTTCCTCTCTAATCTCTTTCACTTCATTTAGCGCATTTCTTAACCTTCTTTCATCTCTTATGGGTCCTGCCTTCCTCCACATTAAGCTCCTGAGCTTGTTTTTTACATTTTGAGGAGCAAGCCTTCCCCCTCTTAGTAATCCCTGAATTCTGCGAACTTCCTCTTCGACTTGCTCAGGCACTTTTACTATATGTTTAATAGTATTTGCCTCCTCAGCAGCTCTCAACCCTGCCCTATACCCGAAGGTTATTATATCGGCTACTGCTGAGCCTCCTAGCCTGGCTGATCCAAATACTCCTCCTGCTACTTCTCCAGCTGCGTAGAGTCCTTTCAAGTTAGTGCGACCCCAAGGATCTATTTTAACTCCTCCACAAGTGTAATGTGCTATTGCTGTGCCGAAGAGAACTTTCTCTTCATCTAAGTTATCACTGAATATTTGACAGAGTTGTCTAGGAGATATAGAGAATATCTGAAATTCCATATCCACGAGTTCAGCTCCTGCATTGAGAGCTAAGGCGTATCCGTCCCCTGTAACCCCTTTGGGGTTATCGTTCTTCAAGTAAAGACCAGATCCTCCCCCAGTTGCTAGTACTACTGTTTTAGAATAAATCACTAAAACTCGTTGTTCTTTTAAGTCGAGAGCTACTGCTCCAATGACTCTATTCTCATCAACCAGTAGCTTCGTAACCATAGTGCTCCGCAGAAATTTGACTCTCCTACTCTTCGCTAATTCGATCAACGGCCTTCTGAGTCCTTCACCTATCTTGCCTGGAGGGCCTAATATGTGCCATATAGGTCTAACCCTTCCAATGCTCTCTTCTTCACGAACTTCAAGCTTCATCTTAACTCCGAACTGTGTTAGCTCTGGGATTCGCTTAGGAACCTCATTAGCAAAAGCCCAAACTACGTCTTGATCATTTATGTAATTTCCCTCTTCTAACACATCTTCAAAGAACTCCCTTACCTCTTCAGGCTCTCTATGAGTGACCCAGCCACCTATTACAGAAGTAGTAACTGGTTCTTCAACAAAATTTTTAGACACTACCATAACTTCGACTCCCCTACTAGAGGCCTCTAGTGCAGCTCTTAAGCCAGCTCCCCCCTCTCCGATCACTAAGACGTGAGTCTTGACCTCTTTAATAAGCATGCTATACTTAAGGCATTAATGTTAATAAGTTTGAGAGTAACTAAATATTCACCTTTTATGAAAATGGGTTCAAGCTCATAGGTTAAATGAGTAAGAGTATTATTGGAACATGCTCTCGCAAGGTTCTGGTAGAACCTTTAAATTCGATATGTTCTCTGTGATATAAGGTACTCCAAGATAAAAAGATATTGAGGTTAACTCTTATTTTATTTAATGAGTAGAT